>OMFM01000005.1_pt1:2500-129291 | contig 129291 bp, 108 predicted proteins | sample 1645661 | NCBI WGS metagenome assembly OMFM01 (sample SAMEA103958128, study PRJEB25191) | human gut metagenome | reverse complement strand
ACGCGGAGCGGACGCCGTGGGTTCCCTTTTAAGGGGGAACGGCGGTATGGGCGCGGCGCGTTAAGCAACACATCCAGTGAATGTGTTGTAGCCAAAGCGAACGAGGCGGATTGCGGTGCGCAAACGCCGAAGTCCAAACACGTGAGGAAAGGGGACATAGCTTTTAGAGTTCACGCCGTTCACCTCTTATAGAGGACGGAACAAAACACTCATTGAAAAGAATCTGCGAATTATTCATTATCAATTGTTAATTAAATTGTTGTGCATTTGTACAATTGGTGCTAGAATACTATTACTTAATACTCATATATGCGGATTTAATCCGTATTCGGAGGGAAACGATGAACATCTTTACAAAAATGGGTTGCCGTATCTTCCAGCAATCTATGCGCTTGGCAATGTTTTTGTTGCCGTGGAATCAATGCAAAAAGACTTTGTCCGGTCCGGGCAGCATTTCGCAACTTCCCAAGTTCCTCAAAGACAACGGCTTTAAGAGCATCCTTATCGTCACCGACGGATTCCTGTTTTCAAGCGGAAAGGCGGATCCCATCATGGCTGCTTGCGAAGCAGAGGGCATGAAGAGTTGCTGCTATCACGACGTCGTCCCCAATCCGACCATTCAAAACATCGAAGACGGTCTCAAAATGTATCATGACAACAACTGCGACGCAATCGTTGCTCTCGGCGGCGGCAGTGCTATGGACTGCGCAAAGGGTATCGGCGCAAGAGTTGCTTGCCCCAAGAAGAGCGTTCCTCAAATGAAAGGCGTCTTGAAGATAATGATTACGGGACACAAACTTCCTCCGCTTGTCGCAATTCCGACAACTTCGGGTACAGGCAGTGAAGCGACGCTTGCAGCGGTCATTTCCAACCCCGAAACTCACGAGAAATATCCCATCAACGATCCGTTCCTCATTCCGAGATACGTCGTTATGGATCCCGAACTTACAAAGTCGCTTCCGCCTCACCTCACATCCACAACGGGTATGGACGCGCTCACTCACGCGGTTGAGGCTTACATCGGTGGCGAAAATACAAGACAAACCAAGAAAGAGGCTGTCGAGGCTGTTCAGCTCATCCACAAATACCTCAAACAAGCATACGATCACGGCGACGATCTCGAAGCTCGTGTGCAAATGCAAAAGGCCGCATACCTTGCAGGCAAAGCGTTCACTCGCGCATACGTCGGTTACGTACACGCGGTTGCGCACACTCTCGGCGGCGAATACGGAGTGCCTCACGGTCTTGCAAACGCAGTTATCCTTCCGCATGTTTTGAAAGCATACGGCAAATCCGCACACAAGAAACTCGCCGAACTTGCCGACTGCATCAACCTCGGCGGAAACACCAAAGAAGAAAAGGCAAACTTGTTCATCAAATGGATTGAGGACATGAATGCCGCAATGAACATTCCCACAAAGATTTTGTCACGCGACGGCGGCAAGCTCATCGAAGAAGAGCGTCTGCCTCGTATGATCGCGCACGCATATGCCGAAGCAAATCCGCTTTATCCCTGTCCGCAGGTTTGGGGTAAGAAGGAAATCGAGGCTATCTACCGCGAAATTATGTAAAAATCAATTTCGTTCCTTTTTCGGAACGATTTTGAGGGTTTGAATATTTTAAACCCCGTTTGACGAAATCCGAGTTGACGGAATTTTGGCAAGCGGGGTTTTCTATTCTCTTTTGCCAATAATCCGTGTTAGTTCAACCAAAAGCGTCCGCTTTTGAAAAATCAAATACTCATCATGTTATTCGGAAAATACATAAACAAATATTATCTCAAGTTCAGTTGGCTGTTCTTGATAGGATTGATAGGGCTTGTCGCAGTGGACGTGTTCCAGCTTTTCATACCCGAATATCTCGGAAAGCTCGTTGATATGTTCGACGGCGGAGCAATCGACAAAGCCGCACTCAAAGAAATAATTTTGGGCGTTATGGTGGTTGCTATCGTGATGTTCTTTGGAAGAATCATGTGGCGACTCTCCATTTTCAACGCTTCTCAACGCATAGAAGCGGGGCTTCGTCACACAATGTTTTTGAAGAGCGAGAGACTGTCGCAACGCTATTATCACGAGAACAAAGTCGGTACCGTTATGGCGTGGTTTACAACCGACCTCGAAACGATCGAGGAGTTTTTCGGTTGGGGCTCGGTTATGTTGGTGGACGCGCTTTTCTTGTCCGTTCTTGCCCTTTACAAGATGTTTTCGCTCGACTGGGCGTTGTCCTGTCTGTTGCTTATTCCGCTCGCTCTCATAGTGGTGTGGGGTATGCTTGTTGAAAAATTTATGGCTCTGAAATGGGAACAACGCCAAAACGAGTTCGACAAACTCTACGACTTCTCGCAGGAAAGTTTTACGGGCATACGAGTCATCAAGGCGTTCGTCAAAGAAACGCAACAACTTCACGCATTCGCAAAGATTGCAAAACGAAACAAAGACGCAAACATCGAGCTTGTCAAAGTGTCGGTTATTTTCGACGCAATCATCGAGATCATCATTGCGGCGATTATGGCTTTGATTTTGGGGCTTGGCGGATACTTCGTTTACAGATACGTCACCGGTACTCCCGTTTTTGTTTTCGGACACGAGGTGGATATGACGGCAGGCGGACTTATCACGTTCGTGGGATATTTCGACACTCTCGTATGGCCGATGATTGCTCTAGGACAAGTCGTGACGATGCGCTCGCGCTCGAAAGCGTCGCTAAAACGTATCACCAACTTCCTCGACCAAGAGGAAGAAATCCGCAACGTCGAAAATGCGTACGTGCTTGAAAACGTCAAGGGCGAAATCAGGTTCGACAACTTCTCGTTTGCCTATCCTTCAAGCGAAGCGAACGTGCTCAAAAACATCACTTTCACCGTCAATCCCGGTGAGAGCGTCGGCATAGTGGGCAAGATAGGCAGCGGCAAAACGACGCTTGTAAACACGCTGTTGCATCTCTACAACGTAGAAAGGGGCAAAGTGTTTATCGATGGCCACGATATCATGGATTGCAATATCGAGAGTTTGAGAGACGCCATAGGTTACGTGCCGCAAGACAATTTCCTTTTCAGCGACAAGGTCAAAAACAATATCGCTTTCTCTTGCAACGAACTCGATATGGACAAGGTGTACGACGCCGCTAAATTTGCCGACGTTCACTCTAACATCGAGGAGTTTACCGAGGGGTACGAAACCGTATCAGGTGAGAGGGGCGTTACTCTTTCCGGCGGTCAAAAACAGCGCATATCCATAGCTCGCGCGTACATAAAAGATGCGCCGATTATGATTTTGGACGACTCGGTGTCGGCAGTAGACGTCAAGACGGAAGAAACCATACTTGCAAACATTCAATCCGAGCGGAAGGGCAAGACGACCATCGTCATCGCCTCGCGCGTTTCGACGGTGTCGCATCTTGACAAGATACTCGTTCTCGACAAGGGCGAGGTTGAGGCATACGACACTCCGCAAAGACTTGAAGAGATATCTCCCACCTACAAAAAGATGGTGTATTTGCAAAAGCTCGAAAGAGAAGTGGAAGGGGGTGAGGCATAATGCAAAGCGACGCTGAAAAACTCAAAGGCGACGTCCATATTCCCACAAAAGATATGTTTAGCCGCATATATCGCTACTTAAAACCCGAAATGGCGCGATTTGTTGGCGCGATGACACTTATCCTCTTCAACGTTGTTCTCGATATAATCCTGCCGCTTTTCGTCAGTCAAATCACCAACAACTTGAAGTCGGATGGTATAAACGTCGAGTTTATCGTCGGCATGGCGGTGGCGTATCTTGCCATAGGCGTGTTCAACCAAGCATTTCTCGTTTGGGAGTCCATGCTCTTGCAAAAGGCGGGGCAAAATATAATCTACACGCTGCGCAACGAGGTGTTTTCGCACATAGAGCAACTGTCGCAAAATCAGTTTGACGAAATGCCCGTAGGCTCTCTCGTAACGCGCGTTGCGTCCTACACGGCGTCGATGTCCGACTTGTTTACCAACGTCATCGTGAACGTCATCAAGAACGTGCTTACGGTGGTGGGCGTGTACGGCATTATGCTGTACATCTCGTGGCAGCTTTCGCTTGTGATGCTTGCGTTCATCGTTGTTGTGTTCATCACGTCCTTCGTGTTCAGAAACGTGGTCAAAAAGGTGTTTACAAAGGAAAGACAGTATATATCCGACCTCAACACTTTTCTCAACGAAAACTTGTCCGGCATGAAACTTATCCAAATTTTCAATCGTCAACAAAAGAAAGAGCTTGAATTTTTGGAAAAGAACGAAAATCTGCGCAAATCCAGATACAAAGTGGTGCTTGCTTTCGGCATATATCGTCCGTTTATCACGCTGCTTTACATCAGTTCGATTGCCGTGACGTTCTGGCTCGGAATGGAATTCGGACTGGACGCGGGCATGATAGTTGCGTTCTATCTCTATCTGTCGCGCTTTTTCAACCCCATACAAAACCTTGCCGATCAGCTCAACAACTTGCAAAAGGCGATAACCGCGTCCGAGAGGTTGTTCAACCTGCTTGACGTCAAGCCCGAAATCAGAGATAGGGAAGACGCGGTGGCGGTGGACAAGTTCGAGGGTAAAATCGAATTTAAGAACGTATGGTTTGCCTACAAGGGCGAGGATTGGATTCTCAAAGACGTGTCGTTCACCATAAATCCGAAGGAAACGTGCGCTTTTGTGGGCGCGACGGGTGCGGGAAAGACGACCATACTTTCTCTCATCGTGCGTAACTACGAGATTCAAAAAGGTCAGATTCTCATCGACGGCAGGGATATCAGCACAATAGATATTCATTCGCTGCGCAAAGGAATAGGTCAGATGCTCCAAGACGTTTTTCTGTTCAGCGGAACGGTGAGGAGCAATATAACCCTCAACGACGAGTCTTTCACCGACGAGGAAATCGAGGCGGCGTGCAAGTACGTCAACGCCGATACGTTCATTTCTTCGCAAGAACACGGACTTGACGAAGAGGTTATCGAAAGAGGAGAGAATTTCTCTCAAGGTCAACGTCAACTTCTGTCGTTTGCAAGAACGGTGTTGCACAAACCTCAAATTCTAATTCTGGATGAGGCGACGGCAAATATAGACACAGAAACGGAAGTCGTCATACAAAAATCCCTTGAAAACATCCGCAATATCGGCACGATGCTTGTTGTTGCCCACAGATTGTCTACAATCCAGCACGCAGACCAAATCATTGTTCTCCAAAACGGAAGAATAATCGAGAAAGGCACACACCAGCAATTGCTCAAAAACAAAGGATACTATCACAAACTCTACGAATTACAGTTCGAAAACAGGGACTAAAACGATATCGGATATCATACATCTGTGCAAGATACGCAACATTTTGTTGCGTATCTTTCAATCGGTTGACTTTTTCGGTATAAGTGTTAAAATAAATTCGTATATTGTATACAAATAAATAATGCGGAGGGCATTATGTATCACATAATCGTCAATCCTCAAGGCGGAAAGGGCAAAAGCCTCAAGGCTCTCACAACCGTCGAGGAAATCTTCAAGAATAACAACGCTCAATACGTCGTGCATAAAACCGAGTACGCAGGACACGCCACCGAAATCGCAAGAGAATTGTCAAAAACGCCGGACACAAACATTGTGGTTATGGGCGGCGACGGCTCTTTTCACGAGGTGCTTTGCGGAATCGACAACTTCGACAACGTTACGCTCGGTCTCGTAGCTTGCGGCAGCGGCAACGATTTTATCAAAAAATCCGGACACTCCACCAATGTCAAAGAGGCGGTGCAAACCATCTTGAACGGCAAGGTCGGTTTCGTGGACTATATGGAACTTGGCAAATATCGCTGCTTGAACGTGGGCGGCGGCGGCATGGACGTCGACGTCTTGCTCAAATATGCAAATTGCAAAACGTTGAAGGGCAAAGCGGCATACTATTATTCGTTGTTCTACACGCTTTTGCACACGAGATTCCATCATCTTCGCATCACTGCGGACGGCGTGACAAAGGACACCAGCGTGTTTATGATAGGTGTAGGCAACGGCGGTTTCATCGGCGGCGGCATCCCCATTTGCCCAAACGCAATCGTTGACGACGGACTTTTGAACGTCGGCTACGTCAGCGAAATGAAAAAGAGCAAAATCATTTTCCGCCTGTTCAAGTTCCTCAAAGGCAAGCACGTCGGCACGGATTGGGGCGGAGAATACACCGCAAAGAAGGTTACTATCGAAGCGCTTGACGACAGCCGTTTCGAGCTTGACGGTGAAATCATCGACGACACCAAACTCGACATCGAGGTTGTTCACAACAAACTCAAAATGTTCAGATAATTGACCGAATCGACACTTTATCCATGCAAAAAGATTATATAAAGTGACAAATATGTTAGCAAATAAAAACAGTTTCGCTTTTTTAGGCGAAACTGTTTTTGTCTAATATAACAAACCCGACAAGTTATTTGTCGTCGTTTTTAGAAACGATATATTTGAACAAGCGTTTTACGTCTTTGCTTGACAAGAAGGGATAAAGCCCGTCCATATCTACGTCTTGAAGTTCGCCCTCAACATATTTGTCGACAAGTTTTGTAAGACACTTTTCCGACACAAACGGCGCAAGAGAAGTGAGGGAGTGTGTATATTTTTTATCGCTGTCGAGTGCGATTTTCAAGAACAATGCGTCACAATCGTTTTCGCTAAGAAACGGCATTATCGCGCAAAGGTTCAACCCGTCGTATTTGTCCGGATCGCTTAAGATGTCTTCCACGATTTCATGGATGTCATCGTCATCGAGGAAAGGAAGTATTTGTACGAGCTTATTCTTCTTGTCGGGTTTTTTGTCATCGACGCCTAGAAAAATATTGCCCAAAGATGCGCCCGCTCCATATCCCTTTTGTGCGATTTTTTCGGCTTTTTTCAATGCGCTTTTCACAAAATCCCACGACAATGCGGTTTTATCCGACGATTCGTTTTCTTCATCTTTTTCATCTTCGATTTCTTCTTCGAGATCATCGAGTTCTTCGAGAGCATCCTCGAATTTGTCTTTTTCGTCCTCGTCCGTAAAAACAAAGTCGGATTTTTCCGCGCGTTGTTCTACGGCTTCTTCGAACGATATAGGTTCGTATATCGTTTTTCCGTCTTGCAATCTCTTTTTGAGTATCATTGTGTGACCTCCGTTCTCATAAATTTTTGTTCGGCGGGCGTAAGCCTCGGTTTCAGATTTTTCATATCGGTTGTCAGCATTCCGTCCTTTATCGCTTTGAGAATCATCATTCTTTCCGTTTGCGAAAAGCGATAAAAGTTTGCCGGAATGTCGATTTTTATGTTGCCGTCAACGATGTTCCTCACCACAAACAGCCGCTCGTGTCCCGCAAAAATGTCATCCGGATTGACATCGATTTTTTTGTCAAGACACAATAGTTCTTCAATGGTGACGTGAAAGATCTCGGACATGTTCAACAAATCGTCGATGGAGGGAACACCCGTGCCGTTTTCCCATTTGGACACGAGCTGCCTTGTCACGAAAAGTTTGTTGGCAAGCTCCTCCTGTGTGAGATTTTGCCTTTTCCGCCTCGACGCTATATTGTTGCCGACAGCAATGAAATCGATCATTCTGCGCCTCCTTACAATTGAATTATATATCGTGCGCCGAAATATGTCACGCAACCGTCCGTTGCATTTTATGTCAAAATGGTTTTGATATAATTAAATTAGGAGCTTAAATTTATTAACAAATCGCTAATGCCATAAGCAAGAAACAATACGGAGATGATAAATGGCGGAATATCGTAAATTCAGACTATGTAAAAACACTCTATCGAATAGGATTTAAACGTGTTTATTGTTCTTTTGTTTGGGAATAGTGTGTTGTGCTGCTGCTTTTGAATACTTGCGTGCAACTTTCTAAAAAACTAAATATCTTGATGCGTAGTACGTAATTTGATGCGGCCATTTTCAATAATTTCTTCGAGTTCGTCGGTTTTCAACATGGCATCAATTGTTGATATTATTGTCATGTTTTTTATTCTCATTTTTGCAGTATTTCGCAAAATTTGTCAAACGCAAAAATTGCGAAACGAAACAAATCAAAAAATTAGTTTGAATAAATTTAAAAAAGTGGTTGCGCCCAAATTATGTGCGCAACCAAAATGCATGATACTCTCTTGTGTTGTTATATTTTTTACTTTTCACAAATTGAAATATTGAAGAATATCCTAATAAAAAACTAAAAACGGGGTATTGACAAGCCAAGATTTAAGGGGTATTATAAAATTGCTTAACGATTAAGCAAACGGTTAAGCAGAGAAAGCAATGCTTTTCAAGGAGGAATTATGAGAAAAGTTTTATCTATTGTATCGATTGCGTTGCTCATTGTGGCGATGACGCTTTCTATGGTTGCTTGCAACGAAACGGAAACCGTTACGCTCACTTTGTACGACAACGACGGAACAACCGTATTGTCAACGCAAAAGGTTGAAAAGGGCAAAGCGCCGACTATGCCGGAAGCACCGACAAAAGAAGGCTTTACTTTCAAGGGTTGGTTTGTTACTCCGACCAGTGCAAAGGCGTTCGATTTTGACGCTCCGATGAAAGAGGACGCAAAAGCGTATGCGCAATGGCAAGACAACAGTTTTGTCGATACGAGAGACTGGGTTATTTCCGGCACTATGAACGGTTGGGGAAATGATCTTGCAACCAACTATCATATGGCCAAAGTAGAGGGCAAAAACAACGTGTTTGAACTGAAAATCGATTTGCACGTCGGCGACGCTTTCCAACTCACGGTGTTGCTTGAAAGCGGAATTCTCGATTACAACAATAAAGACGGCGCACGTGCTTCTTTCAGAAACCTTGTAGGTGCGGACGAATACATGGAAGCTGCCACCGGTCTTGACGAAAATAAAAATATCAGCGTCAAGCAAGACGGCAATTACACGCTCACGCTCACAACCGATTCCAACACAAGCAACAACCGCCTGACCGTCACGCGTAACGGCGACGCAAAGCCCGTTGAAGTGCAAGAAGTCGTCAATTATTACATCAAAGGCGCAGGAATCACCAACTGGGCAAACGTTTTCTCGCCGGCAACTCGTTTCGTAGCGGGAGCGGACGGCAAACACACGTTGAAAGTTCAACTCAAAGCGGGTGAAGAATTCATGTTCATGGGCGCCGTAACAAAAGGCGATGAGATCAAAGAAAACGGTCAATATTTCAACATTGCCCACGTTGATGAGGCAAGTATCGCATTGTTTACCGGGAAAACCGATGAAACCGGCAAACTTGTAGGTAATATAAAAACCAAAGAAGCAGGCATATATGACTTTGTTCTCGATCCCGAAAACAAAACTATCTCCGCAACCAAGAGCGCGGCTGACGAAACAGAATATAACTACTTCATCGATGGCACAATACTTGGCGGAAATTGGGGTGACTATCAAAAGTCGGAAAACCAAGCAAAATACAAAATGATACAAAAAGGTGACGTTTACACCATGGAAAACGTTGTGCTCAACAAGGACGAAGAGTTGGTTGTCCGCGCACACAAAACAACCGACGAAGCACTTACATGGGACAATGTGGCTTTTGCATACGATGCGGAATATCTTGTCGGCTCGGTAGGTTTTTCGGCAGCAAGCAAGAATAGCAAAAACGTCAAAGTCGGCGAGAGCGGAACTTATACCATAACGTTCAACTCTTACAGCAAAGTTTTGACTATCGCAAAAGTGGGCAAAGACGTTTTTGTCAAAGGCACGATGAACGGCTGGGTACACGAGTTCAAAGATGAATTCAAGATGACCGCGAACAGCGAAAACAAGGAAGTTTATGAAATTACTTTGACGTTTGCAAAAGATGTCGAATTCGGTCTGGACGTGTATAATATCGGCGCGAAGGAAGGCGGCCTTTGGGTTGGAAAGGATAAGCTCGGCACGGACGGCGACGCAAACGCAATATTCACGGTTGAAGGGAAGAGCAACATTTGCTGCTCCGAAGCAGGCGAGTATCGAGTTACTTACAACTATAAAACGGGCATCATCGATATTTATAAAGTACAAGCAACAGCATAACAATAATAAATGCCCCTGCGACGTTTTGTTGCAGGGGCATACCTGATTTCGGTGTAAAATCAGATTCGTATATCGCTTGACACGGCTTCTTTTCGGTTGATTGCGATGTCAAGACACTCTACGATTTTGTCGATCTTTTCATCGGAATGAGAATCAATAGTCAAAACGTCAGGAGCGTTTTTTTGACAAAACTTCGACACCATACTGCCCAGGACGACAATGTTTTGCGACTCTGTCGAAACGGGGGAATCGTCTTCTATAAACCGAACGCGATTCAATTGTTGCAACATGCGTTCCTTCAATTCTTCGCTGTTTGGTTTCAGAGCAACGGCAGTCCAGTTGTTTGTGCCGAAAAGGGAGTTCGCTTTTTGTGCCACGGCGTTGTAATCGGTTGTGATTTGATAAAACAAATCGCCGTTCGGAATGACCGTATCGAGTGCGAGAAGGGGGCAAAAGTTTACCTCGCCAAGCGCACGGAAAAACGAGTTGTCGGTGTTGTAGCAAATGATTGCGTCGCAATTCGTGACACGCTTGACGGTTTTGTCAAAAGTAACTTGCAAGGAATATCCGACGGATGCAAGTTTATCGGAAAGTCTTTGGATGAGGAGCATCGTTTCGGCTTTGTAGGCAGAGGCGTCGTTGTCGCCGATATATATCGTTACGACGTCGGTGTTGCCACTGCTCAGGCATTTTGCCGAGAAGTTGATGCGGTAATTATAGAGATTGACAAGTTGCCAGATTTTGCGTTTTGTGTCCTCGCTTATGCGCGAATCGTCCTTGTCGTTAAGGACGTAACTCACGGTAGCGACAGAAACGCCTGCCTCTCTTGCAATATCTCTCATTGTGACTTTCTTGCTCATAATAATCGGATTATACAATCTTAGTAGAAAAAAATCAATATGAAAATGAACATTCAGGCAATTTACCATCGTCCCGAAAGCAATTATTGCTTCGCAACGGACCATAAAACAATAGTGTTGAGAATTCGCTTTGCAAAGAGCGAACAAATTTGCAAATTGTCCGTTTTGTATAATACAAAATATCATATTGCGCAACAACAATTCAAACAAGAAATGCAATTGATTGCAAGCGACACGCAGTTTGATTATTACAAAGCGACGCTTTGTCTTGAGGACCCAAGACTTGCGTATGTATTTTACTTTGAATACGATAACGAGCCGTACTACTTTTGCGAAGACGGCTTGGTTTCCACATACAATTTTAACTTAGCATATTTTAATAGCTTTCAGTTTGCTTATATCAACGACGATGACGTTATGCAAAACGTCGAATGGCTGAACAATGCGGTGTTTTATCAAATCTTTGTGGATAGATTTTGCAAAACGGATACCGCTAAATCAAGAATTAACGCCAAATGGTGCGATTTGCCGACTCCGACGTCGTTTTTCGGGGGCAATCTTGACGGAATAACGGAAAATATGGACTATATCAAAGGACTTGGCGCAACGGCGCTTTACCTTACGCCGATTTTCAAAAGTAACTCCAACCACAAGTATGACACAATAGATTTTTATTGCATAGACGAGTCTTTCGGCAACAAAGAGTCTTTGAAAAAAATGGTAACAAATGCTCATGACAAAGGATTGAAAGTCGTGCTTGACGCCGTGTTTAACCACGTCAGTCGGGATTTTGAGCAGTTCAAAGACGTAATAAAATACGGCAAAAAATCAAAATACTTCGATTGGTTTGTCATAGACGGTGAAAAAGTCGAACAGAATCCGCCTAATTATGCGTGCTTCGGAGATTGTGAATATATGCCAAAACTCAATACTTGCAATAAGGAAGTGCAAAATTATCTTATTGGCGTAATGGTATATTGGATGAAAGAATGCGATGTGGACGGGTGGCGTCTTGACGTGTCCGACGAGGTTTCGCACGGCTTTTGGAGAAAGGCGCGAGAAGCGGTAAAAGCTCAAAAATCGAACGCGGCGTTGATTGGAGAAAACTGGCATAACAGCGAGAGTTTTTTGAGAGGAGATCAGTTCGATTCCATTATGAACTATGCGCTCACAAAGCGCATGATAGATTTTTGGGTTGATGAGAGCATAGACGGAAAGCAACTTGCGGGGCAGCTCAATTCGCTTTATATGAGATATAGCGACGTCACAAACAACATGATGTTCAATCTGCTCGATAGTCACGACACGGCGAGATTTTATACACAAATAAAAAAGGACAGCAACAGATTGCTTTGTGCAATAGCGACGCTGATATTTTTGCCGGGAAGTTTCAATTTGTACTATGGCACGGATATTTTGCTCGAAGGGGAATATGATCCCGATTGCAGAAGAACGTTCGATTTTTCAAGACTGGAAGATGAGGAAATAAAGAGGTTTCAAACCTCGCTCAAAGAATTGCTCGCTTTGAAACGTCAGCCTGCAATAAAGAGCGGAAAATTAAAGATTTTTTCTCAAAACGAAGCATTGGTTATTGAACGAGCAAGCGAGGAACAAGTTTTGCGGTTGATTGTGCGCCGAGGCAAAAAAAAGGGGGTTGGCGCAAAGCCGTTGATAGAATATAATAACAGTAAGGACGGCGACGCCGATTCCTTTGTTATAGAAGGAGAAAAATTATGAGAAAGGGAAAACTCGTGACGATTTTTTTGGTCGTTGTTATGGTGCTGACGACGGTAGCATTTTGCTTTGCCGCGTGCAACAATGACAAAGATGAGAAAGAGGTCGTGTTGCGTATTCTTGAAAACGATACGGCAAAAAAAGAAGGATATCTCAAAGAATTGCTGGACGCATTCAATGCAAAGTATGCAAGCGAAGGAGTAAAAGCCGTCGATGCGAATATGGACGAGTTCAGCGACCTTGAAAAAGACGGACCGTACGGTCACGGACCGGACGTATTGTATCAGGCAAACGATATTCTCATGTCGTACGTCGAAAAACATCATATAATCCCGCTCGATATAGAGCAAATGGATTGTTATGATAAAATTCCGCAAAACGCATGGAATGCCTTTAAGTATAATTACGATGGCAAAACCGTTTATTGCGGAGTGCCGGTAAACGTTCAACAACCGTTGCTGTTTTATCGCAAGGACGCGCTTCCCGACAACTGGAAAACCGAATGGGATAAGAATGGCAACGACGTGCCGGATATGGTTGAATATTGGACGGAAATGTACAGATACAGCAAAGGTATTCGCGAAGCAGACCGCAATAAATTCGGTTATGCCATCGAGCTGAGAAACGAATATTTCAATATCGGTTTCTTGCTTTCGTACGGCGCATACGTGTTTGGCAACAACAACACCGACGACAAGGATATAGGTATTGCAAAAGACAATGCGGTGAAGGGTGCAAAGATTATGTGGGAGCTTGCCGGCGTCATGGATGAAAAGTGTATTGACGATTCGTTTACAAACGGTCGCGCGCCCATGCTTGCAAACGGAACGATTTTTGCAACGATAACCACTCCGGATATCACTTCACAGTTCTTGAAAGAGATGTCGCTTCAATATCAAAAAGAAGGACTCGATCAGGCGAGCGCGGACGCAAAGGCGAAAGAGAATCTCGTTATTACAGGACTGCCGAAACTTCCGAAGGACGGAGATATAACCACTCAACAAGATATCAAAAACAACGACTTGTGGATCGAGCAACAAACCATGGGCGGCGTGAACGGATATGCGGTGAGCAGTTATACCAAAAACCGTGATTGGGCTGTCAAGTTTGTCGAATTCGCAACGGGTTACGAAATGGTGAAAGCTCGTGCGGATATGCTCGGCGTCGTTGCCGCAAGAAGCGACGTAATTGCACAAACAGAGTCTTTAGCGTCTCAAATCACCTATAGAAACCTCGATTCGGGCGTTTTGGAGGTTATGCCGTCCATCAGCGCGGTCAAGCAAATCTGGACGCCGATTTCATCGGGATTCAAACAAATCGCAACCGACGGATGCGGTAAGCGTTCCTTCGATACGGCAAAACTTCAAAGCGTTATCGAAGAAATATCGTCGAATATTTACAAGGCTATTCATACCTTTGCATAACTATGACAAGTTTGAAAGATAGATATAAAAACCTAAAAGAGAATGCCGCTAAGCAGCGTCGGGACGTTTCCGAAAAAGCGAAACAATCCCGAAAGAACTTAAAAGAGTTTTTTGCCACGTCGGGCAGGGCAACGTATGCGTCGATGTTCTTTATGGGTGCCGGGCAAATTGTCAACGGACAATATATAAAGGGATTTATATATATTCTGTTGGAAGTGGGGTTCATTACCTATTTTGCTCTCCGCGGGATAAAGGACTTGTTCGGATTTTTCACCTTGGGAACGGTAAAAGCAGATCCGTGGCTCGGCATAAAGGGTGACGATTCGGTGATTATGTTACTTATGGGCATATTTGCCTGGATTGCTCTTATTGCGCTCATAATCGTCTATGTGGCAAACATAAAAGACGCTCATCGCGGAGCAGAAGACTTGCTTTTCAAAGGCAAAGTTTCGTCGTTCAAAGACGATTTGTCGTCGCTGATGAACCGCAATTTTTATAAGGCGGCACTCGTCATTCCGATTGTCGGAGTGATGATATTCAATGTCTTGCCGATAATTTTTATGATTTTGATTGCATTCACCAACTACGGCGGAAAAATCGTGCCGCCCGAATTGGTGGATTGGAGCCTTGACAGCTTCAGAAAACTCGTGGCTTTGGGTGAATTGTCGCAGTCTTTCGGAAAGATACTCGGTTGGAACTTGCTCTGGGCTTTTCTTTCGACGTTTATCAACTATTTTTTAGGACTCGGGCTTGCGATTCTCTACAACAAAAAATGTGTAAAACCAAAGGCGTTGTGGAGAGCATTCCCCGTGCTTGCCTATGCCGTGCCGGGATTTATATCCTTACTTGTGTTTCATTATATGTTCAGCAACGGCGGTCCGATAAATCAACTTATCGTCCAAAACGGCGGCAAAATCATCGACTTTTTGGGTATCAATTCCAAGTGGATGGCAAGAGGGATAGGTTTGTTCGTAAACGCATGGCTGTCCGTTCCGTCGATAATGTTGCTTGCATCGGGTATATTGTCCAATATCAATAACGATTTGTACGAGGCGGCAAGAATAGACGGGGCAAGTGCGTGGATGCAGTTTAGAAAAATTACGCTCCCGTTCGTTCTTTTTTCTACGACGCCCGTTCTCATCAGTCAATTTATGGGCAACTTCAACAACTTCGGCGTGTTCTATTTCTTAAGGAGCGACGTCCTTAGCGACGGATATTTCCTTGCGAGCGACACGGATTTGCTTATCAACTGGTTGTACAGAATGTCGATTGACAACAACTACTACTCGATAGGCGCGGCGATAAGTCTGATTATGTTTATCATCACCTCGGCAATAAGCCTGTTGGTTTATATGCGCTCGTCGGCATACAAGAGGGAGGATACGTTCAAATGAGAAAGAAACCCGGTATAAAACTCAAAAAGACGGCAAATGTTTTGCTTACGTATGCCATTATGTTGTTGGTGTCAATCATCTTCGTATTTCCTATTATATGGGTGGTGTTGAGTTGTTTTTCCGCAAGCGGAAGCATATATAGTTTCAACGGTTTTTTCCCGTCGGAATATTCCTTTGATTCTTTTAAGGCGCTGTTTGCCGACACCGTTATGTACGACTATCCGAAGTGGTTTGCAAACACTTTGCTTGTGGCGACGATAAGTAGCCTTTTGGGTACTGTTTTGGTTATTTTAACGGCTTATGTCATCTCGTCTTTTCAGTTTAAGGGAAGAAAAGCATTGATGAAGGGCGCACTGATTCTCGGAATGTTCCCGTCGTTTATGGGAATGGTTGCCGTGTATTTGCTTATGACGCAATTCAATTTCATCAATAGTCATATAGGGCTTGCTCTTATATATGCAGGCGGTGCTCCGATGGGCTATTTGGTGCAAAAAGGCTTTTTCGACACTATTCCGAATTCAATTTACGAAGCGGCAAGAATCGACGGAGCAAGCAATGCGAGGATATTTTTTAACGTAACTCTCCCGCTGTCAAAACCCATTTTGGTATATACGCTTTTGACGCAATTTGCGTGGCCGTGGAGCGATTTTATCCTTCCGAAGCTTCTTCTCAAAGACAAAAACATGTGGACGGCGGCGGTCGGGCTTATGTCTCTTCCGGAAACAGAATTCGCAAGATTTTCGGCAGGCGCGGTGTTTATCGCCGTCCCGATTGTAATCTTGTATTTCTTCTTGATTAAATATATGATAAACGGTTTGTCGGCAGGCGCCGTCAAACAATAAGAGGGTAATTATGGCAGACGTAAAACTCAATCACATATACAAAGTTTATCCCAACGGAACAAAAGCCGTAAACGACTTCACGATGGATATAAAAGATAAGGAATTTATTGTATTCGTCGGGCCGTCGGGTTGCGGAAAATCCACCACGCTTCGTATGATAGCCGGTCTTGAAGAAATCACTGCCGGCGAACTCTATATCGGAGACACGCTTGTAAACGACGTAGAACCGAAGGACAGAGATATTGCGATGGTGTTTCAAAACTATGCGCTTTATCCGCATATGACGGTGTATGAAAATATGGCGTTCGGTCTGAAATTGCGAAAATTGCCCAAAGCAGTAATCGATCAAAAGGTCAGAGAAGCGGCGCAAACGTTGGATATAACCGAATATCTGGACAAAAAGCCAAAGGAAATGAGTGGCGGACAGCGTCAAAGAGTCGCTTTGGGAAGAGCCATCGTAAGAGAACCGAAGGTTTTCTTGCTTGACGAACCGTTGTCAAATCTCGATGCAAAATTGCGTACTGCAATGAGAAGCGAAATAAGCGCACTGCATCACAGACTGCAAACAACGTTTATTTACGTCACGCACGATCAGGTCGAAGCAATGACGATGGGCACGCGAATAGTCGTTATGAAAGACGGATTCGTTCAGCAAATCGACACGCCTACCAATTTATATAAGTATCCTCAAAACGTGTTTGTCGCAGGTTTTATAGGAACGCCTCAAATGAATTTCATCAACGCGGAAATCAATGTCGAAGGCGACGATATATCGTTTGTCGCTACCGACGCGCCGTTAAAAATCGCGTTGTCCAAAGACTTCTTTGCAAAAGCAAAGCAAGCGGACGTGTTCCACGGGAAAAAAGTCGTGCTTGGACTGCGTGCGGAACATATCTCCATCGACGCCGAAAAATATACGGCAAAGGCAAAAATCAAGGTTTCGCACATCGAGGAATTGGGAACCGAAAGCCAAGTATTCGGCGATTTGAACTTTGACAAAGAACTCGGCTTGCAAAGCTCGACCAAAATTGTTATAAAAGCGCCGACAATGACGCGCTTCGAAGTCGGAAGCGTCACGGAAATCTCGTTTGATATCGAAAACATGCAGGTTTTCGACGCGGACACGGAATTGAATATGGTTCCGCGGATTCCCGATTGCTCCGTCATAAGCGTTGTCGTGAAAAATCATACGGTTGAAATCGGTTCGTCAAGGATAGAATTGCCGTCGGCATTTTCAATGGAAGACGGAAATTATAAGTTGACCATTCCTGTTGATGCCGTCGAAAAAGGAAACGACGTTGTCGGAACGGTGAAAAAGGTCGAAGAAGTCAACGGAAAGTATTTGCATTACGTCGAAACAGGCGGTCAGATAATTTTTGCTTTATTTGACGAAGAAACGAGCGGAGAGATTACGCTTGGTATCGACCTGAAAAAAGTTACGTGTTCGACAGACGACAAGATTGTTCACGAGGCAATACCTGCGTTCAATACGCTAAGCGGAAAAATGCTTCGTCAAAGGAACAAGGATAAGAGAACGTTTAAGGAAATCGTTAAGTCTGCCGCAATCCCGAAATTTTCGTTCGAAACTATGGGGCATAGGTTCGAGTGTACAAGAGAACTTGCGTCGAAGTTGGTTGGAATCGGCGGAACGAAGATTATCGGCAAGGCGTTGAGTTTTGAATTTTCGCCACAAGACGTTGAAATTGCGACGGACGGCATACCGTTTTCGGTCGAAAAGATTTTAGATTACGGTACCGAACGATATGCAAAATGCGAGAGAGACGGAGCGGTATTATACGCCAAGGTCGGGGATGATTTTAATGAAGAAAGCATTGACGTTGTATTGCCCGTTGACAAGATGTCTATATTCGACATCGAGGATCAAATCAGATTGAAATAACGCAAGTCGGCATAGGGAGTTTGTTATATGGCGGTAAATAAAAAATTCGGTTTTTCGCACAAAAGCGGATTGCTTATGGCAGTTAGCAGTTTGCCATCCGAGTACGGTATAGGCTCTTTTGGCAAGCCGTGTTATGATTGGATTGACTTTATGGACAAAACCTCAACGAAGTGTTGGCAGGTTTTGCCGCTCAATCCGACTGCCTACGGCGACAGCCCGTATCAGTCGCCGTCATCTTTTGCGGGAAATCCGTATTTTGTGGATTTGGATGAGTTGAAAAGCGCGGGTTTGCTCTCGGACACCGATTTGGAATCACAAAAAGATTGCTGCGAGCGAGTGAATTACGGGAGATTGTTTGAAACGCGCATAAACGTTTTGAAAAAAGCGTACTCTAACTTTAAGAAAAATGCCGCTTTTACGAGATTTTGCAATTCTAATTCCTGGTGGCTTGACGATTATGCGCTGTTCTTTTCCCTCAAAGAAGAATTTAATTATGCGCCGTGGTCGTCGTGGTCGGAGGAGTATAGAATTTACAAAAATGCTATCCGGTGCAGAGAGGAGTTTTCTTCGAGAATGGATTTTTGGAGATTCGTTCAATACGAGTTCTTCTCCCAGTGGAAAAAGGTGTGCGTTTACGCACACTCGAAAGGCATAAAGATTATAGGCGATATACCGATTTACGTAGCTTACGACTCCGTTGACGTGTGGAGCAACACGGACGAGTATCTGCTTGACGAGAACTTGAATCCGACATTCGTTGCAGGCTGTCCTCCCGACGGATTTTCTCCCGATGGACAATTGTGGGGCAATCCGATTTACGATTATGCGAAAATGGAGCAGAACGGCTACAAGTGGTGGTGCTCGCGCATCAAAATCTGCGCGTCGTTATTTGACATTGTAAGGATAGACCATTTTCGCGGGTTTGCGGGATATTATGCAATACCGTACGGCGAGCAGACCGCTCGCAACGGACACTGGGAAAAAGGTCCCGGGGGAAAACTTTTCGATGCGATAAATCAAAGTGTTCCGAATGCAAAAATCATTGCGGAAGATCTTGGTTTTTTGACAGATGACGTGCGCGAGTTGATTGCTTATTGCGGATATCCCGGGATGAAAATATTGCAGTTTGCGTTTTTTGACGAGGGCAGCGAGTATTTGCCGAGGCTATATACAAATAAAGATTACGTGGTTTATACAGGTTCTCACGACGCCGACTGTACTCGTACGTGGACGGAAAACCTTGACGGAGATACGCTAAAACGATTCGAAAGAGAATGTTCGCACATCAAAGGGTTAAACCCAACGTATAAGATGATTAAACTGGCGTTTGATTCAATTGCGGAACTTGCGGTGATACCGTTGCAGGACTGGCTTTTGCTTGGAAACGAAGAAGGCAGAATGAATACGCCGTCCGTTGCACAAGGGAATTGGGTTTGGCGTGCTCCGTCCGACTATGCGTCGAAAAAGTTAATATCGACGATTAAAAGATTTAACGTTCGGTCGCATCGCGAAAAATGATTCGCATGTCGGTTTTGAAGAACGCAATAAAGACTTGCGTGGGACTATTACGAGATACGAACCGCTCAACAGATGATATTTCACCGTTTTCAAACGCATATGGTATTGCACAAGAGGCAATGTTAAACGATGAGGCTGAATGATAATATAAGAAGTTGCGCGCAAATTTTGTGCGTAAGCAGATGCATGGATAAATAGGGTGGTGTCTTAATTGCGTAAAATCAACAATACGAGTTTTTTATAAATTCTTTGAATTTATAGGCGTAGTTTTGTTGCAAAAAATCCTCGAAGAAAAAATAATACGAACCCATTATTTGAGTTCGTATTATTGTCATTTGGTGACCCTACCGAGGTTCGTAGGCAGGCGGGCTAACGACTGCCGTAATAGCGGAGCGAGCAAGTTCACTTGCAAAGCGGAGCGTCAGTCGGGTGTACCGAGTTCGGCACGCAAAGCGTGCGGATATGAAATATCCAACCTCGGCAGGAAAGAAAAACCCCGACTTGATTAAGTCGGGGCTTCGTGGTGAGCAAAATAATACATCAATTGATTTGAATCTCTATTCTCATTTTTTGCAGTAGTTTGCAAAAATTGTCAAATCTAAAAATTGCGAAACGAAACAAATCAAAAAATTAGTTTGAATAAACTTAAAAAAGTGGTTGCGCTCAAATTATGTGCGCAACCAAAATGTATGATATCATGCCTAATTGCTCCGCGTTTTATTGCCTTTCGTCGCGGCGTTTTAGCACCGACAAAAGCCTTTGTCAACGGCATAAAAATCTTGTTTTGCACTCAAAAAATATCTCAAATCTAATGTACATTTTATATGTTTTTTAGTCGTTTGCCTGTTAGACGAGCCGTAGTCTTTGATACAAGTGTGACGATTAGACGTGCCGTAGTCTTTGATACAAGTGCGCACGCGTACGCGTGAGATTGGTTTTGATGCACGTTTGTATTTTCTCAAAAAATAAATAAAGTCTTACACACAATATTTTTATGCTGTTCGTTGACATAGGCATCTTATGATTTAAAACGATATGTTTTTGAGTTTTCTCGGTGCTGCGCCGTCTTGTTGCCGAAAGGCAAATAAAACTCGGAGCGTATTCAAAAATGAAAAAACACATCAAAAATTATGACGTTTTCAAAGAAACAATCTCGGAAAATAACGTTCTTGCAATAGCAGAACAGTTGGCTATGTATGAAACACGCTTTCTTATTGGTTATATGGGTAGCAGAATGCAAAAGATGTATGCAGACCTATGCGTTGATATAAAGCGTAAAAACGATATTAACCACACGTTCAGCGACAGTTATGATTTAGTGCAAGAATGTGCTCTGTTCCTTTGTAATCATTATGGAAAGCGATTAAACGACGTTTTGGCATACGATAAAAAAGGCAAGCCAATAACTGTCAAAATTGCGTGCATTAGAGCGATGTCTAAACTTATAACCCGAAAAACAAGCGATTATTACCGCTCAGTGAGCCTTGATGCCTTAACGCCTGTTAGCGAACCGTCTTGCGAGATTGAAGAAGATGTTGTCAAAGACTATACAGTCTATGATTCAATCGTTGACAGCCTCAATCTGACGGACAACATGAGAATTGCGCTCGAGTGTAGGCAAAACGGGTTGAGTTATCCCGAAATTGCCGCCGTACTTGAGAGAGCGCAATCCACCGTGTTTGAATACTTCATCAAAATGCGACAAAGACATGTCACGATTTATGGATAATACGCAAATGCCTAGTTCCATAATTTTTTAGTGAAAAACGCATTAGAATAAAACTTATATTGGTTTAAGTCTAATTTAGTTTTGCAAACAAGGACGGAATATATTGCTCGAAACAAACGCCGTACCAATGCTCAGGCGGTGTTTTTTTTATACATTCGACGGTGAAGTCGGCGGCGATTTGAGCGGAATCGTAGAGCGATTTGCCGTTCATATACGCGCCTGTAAATGCGGATGCGAAAACGTCGCCCGTTCCGTGACAACTTCTTGGTAGTTTTTTATGTTTGTAATATTGCTTGTTGCCGTTTTCAAAGACGACGACGCCCGTCGTGGAATCGTCGTAACCGACGCCGGTCAGGACGATTGTTTTTGCGCCGAGCGCGGCGAGTTCGGACAAAAGCGTATCGATGTATGCCTCGTCATAAACGGATTTGTATTCTTCGCCCGTAAGAAAACACGCTTCGGTTATGTTTGGCAAAATGACGTCGGCTTGCGAGCATAAGTTCTTCATTGCCGATACAAAATCGATATCGAAAGCCGGATACAGTTTGCCGTTGTCCGCCATTGCCGGATCGACGATTACGGGCGCATTGCGTTTAATGCAGGTTTTGATAACGTCTTGCACATACCCGATTTGTTTTGCGCTTGCCAAATAGCCCGTATATATGCCGTCAAAAAGTATTTGCTCTTTCTGCCAATGCTTGCGTATCGGAGGTATGTCTTCTGTCAAATCACGGCAGGTATAGCCCGAAAATCCGCAAGTGTGCGTTGAAAGTATTGCCGCAGGAAGGATTGCCGTTTCGATTCCGCAAACGGAAATTATCGGAAGAGCAACGGTCAGAGAACATTGTCCGACGCAAGATATGTCTTGAATTGTCAAAATTCGTTTTGTTTGCATAATCCACCAAAATTACGTTTATTTTGTTCTTTATATCGAACAAATATAATATCGTTTACGTCAATCGGATTGTCAAATCAAATGTCATCGTTTTTTGCGACTTTACAAACATTTTACACTTGCTTTACCGAAAATGGACTGCAACGCGATTTCAAAAAAGATATACTTTGCTCGCAAACTTAAAAAAGGAGCAACTTATGAAAAAATCAATCATTATCACAATAGCAATCGCACTCGTTCTGGTCACGGCGGTATCTCTTGTTGCGTGCAACGCAGCTTTTAATCCCGACAAAGCCATAACCGTCATCGCAAGAGAACAGAGCAGCGGCACCAGAGAAGCATTTGACAAAGTGGTCACGGACGGTACGCATTATCTCAACGAAAAAGACGAAAACGGCAAAACAGTGTATCGCACGACAGCAAAAGCAAACGTGCAAAGCAAAACCGGCACAGTGCTGTCGGCAGTGCAATCGGACAAGCAATCAATCGGTTATATTTCACTCGGTTCGGTCAACGATTCCGTTAAGGTCGTCAAGGTTGCGGGCGTTGCGCCAAGCAAACAAACCGTACTTGACGGAACATACAAAATTCAACGTCCGTTCGTGTTTATGACAAACAGCAAAACCGAACTTTCCGCAAGAGTCGCCGACTTTATGAAATATGTCAAGAGCAACGCCCTTGAAGCCATTTGCGACAGCGAAGACGTGGGAACAATCTTCCTTTCGGACGGTGCAAAAAGAGCAAATGCAGGCAAGGACGCAATCGAAGTCGGAACTTATGAAAAACAATCCGCCCTTCCTGTCGGCGACAAAATCGTAGTGCGCGGCTCGACGTCTATGGAAAAACTTATCAATGCGGCGGCAAAGGCGTATGCGAGTCTTTACGGCGTAAACGCAAGCGATGTGTTCGATATCCAGCTCGAAGGCTCATCGGTAGGACGCAAAGCGGTTGAGAGCGACAACACCGGCAACGTAATCGGACTCTCGTCTGCTGCTGTTGACAAAGACGGCATCGACAGCTTCAATATCTGCCTCGACGCAGTTGCGGTCATCGTCAACAAGGACAACACGAGCGTCGAAGATCTGACTCTCGCCGAACTCTACAAAATCTATACGGGTGAAATCACCAAATTCAGTCAACTCGGCTAATTATGACTGCAAACAAACTTAAAGACAAAATAGGAAAAGGCGTATTCGCATCGGCGGCGGTTGTCTGCACAATCTCCGTCGTTGCGATTTTCGCGTTTCTGATTGCAAAAAGCGTTCCCGCGCTCAAAGAGATAGGCTTTTTCGACTTCCTTTTCGGCGACAAGTGGATGCCCGACAAAGACGACGTATACGGTAGCGCGGCGGCGGGAAGTTACGGCATATTTACGATGATTGTCGGCACGCTTTCGGCAACGGTCGGCGCACTTTTAATCGGCGGAACGCTCGGATATTTCACGGCGATTTTCCTTGCGTTCTACTGTCCGAAATTTCTCAAAAAATCGCTTTCGTCGGTTATCAATCTTTTGGCGGGCATACCGTCCGTCGTATACGGATTTTTCGGAATCGTATTCTTGCTTCCGATTCTTTCAAACGTTGCGCCCAACAACGGCAGCGGACTTCTGGCAACGTCGCTTATACTCGGCATAATGATTCTTCCGACCGTCGTATCTTTGTCGCGTACGAGCCTCGAAGCCGTGCCGAAAAGTTATTACGAAGGCTCGCTTGCAATGGGCGCGACGCACAGCGAAACGGTGTTTCACATTATGTCGCCTGCGGCTCGTTCGGGCATAACCGCTTCTTTGGTTTTGGGTATCGGACGTGCGCTTGGCGAAACTATGGCTGTCGTAATGGTTGCGGGAAACTCGGTGACTTATCCCGACGGATTGTTCTCGTCTTTCCGCGTGCTTACGGCAAACATTGTTCTCGAAATGGGATACGCGGGCGAATTGCAAGAAGGCGCGTTGATTGCAACCGGCGCGGTGCTTTTGGTGTTTATTCTCATTGTAAACGTCGTGTTCAATCTCGTGTCCAAACGCGTTGTAAAAAGCGTTACTTCAAAAAAGATTAAACAGTGTGAAAACCGCAAAAACAATCGTTTATCTGCATTTTTCAAACAGATAAAGTATGGATACAGCGCATTTATGCACAAAATTCATTCGGCAGACGCAGGAAAAGTTTTTGCAATAGGAGCCGGCGTTATCGCAACTGCGGTGCTTGTGCTTGTCATAGGATTTATATTCGTCAAGGGCTTTCCCGAACTTGTCAAAAATCCCGAACTCATCTACGGCAAGTACGAATTCGGCGGCAAAGTTACCATACTTCCCGCAATCGTCACTACGCTTTATACGGTGGTTTTGAGTCTTTTGATTTCCGTCCCCATAGGCATAATGACGGCGATTTTTCTCAACGAGTACACCAAAAAGCGCAACTTCTTCATCAAGACAATTCGCACTGCAATAAATGTGCTTTCGGGCGTTCCGTCCATTGTTTACGGTCTTTTCGGTATGATAACGTTCAAGCAATGGTTCACGGGGACAAGCAGCATCATCGCAGGCGTATGTACGGTGAGCATAATGCTTTTGCCAACGATCGTAAGTTCGACGGAAGAGAGTTTGAAGTCGGTGCCCGATATGCTTCGAGAGGGAAGTTTTGCGATGGGCGCAGGCAAACTGCGCACGATACTCAAAGTGGTGCTTCCGTCGGCAATGCCGGGTATAATTTCGGCGGTCATTCTGACGATGGGCAGAGTGATAAGCGAGTCCGCACCGTTCCTTTATACGATGGGGTCGGTAATAGGCGGAATCCCCAAAGGCGTGACGGACAGCGGCGCAACGCTTGCGGTCGCGCTCTATCAACTCTCGGGCGAAGGATGGTATATGAACGAGGCGTACGCAACGGCGGTAGTGCTTATCGTCATAGTGCTTGCGCTTAACTTGCTTGCCGAACTTATAGGCGGCAAACTGTCGAGAAAACTCGGCGGTACGACGAATACAAATCAGGGCTTATTCTCAAAAATAAGAGGTAAAATAAATGGCAAAAAAACAGCAAAAAACGCTTGAATTCAGACAGAATATTTCCGTCGAAAACGCAAACTTATGGTACGGCGATTTTCAAGCGTTGAAGAACGTTAATATAGAAATCCCCCAAAGGAAAGTCACGGCGTTTATAGGCCCGTCGGGGTGCGGAAAATCCACTTTTCTAAAATGCTTCAATCGCATGAACGACCTTGTGGACGGATGCAAAATCGAGGGTAAATTCCTCGTAGGCGACGTGGATATTTACGGCAAAATCGACGTCAACGAACTGCGGCGCAACGTGGGTATGGTGTTTCAAAAACCAAATCCGTTTCCGATGAGCGTGTACGACAACGTGGCGTACGGACCGAGAACGATAGGCGTTCACAAAAAGGCACAACTCGACGAGATTGTGGAACAATCCCTTAAAGACGCGTCTATGTGGGACGAGTTAAAAGACCGACTCGACAAATCCGCGCTCGGACTTTCGGGCGGACAACAGCAACGCCTTTGCATCGCCCGCGCTCTTGCGGTCAAGCCGAAAATTTTGCTTATGGACGAACCCACAAGCGCGCTAGACCCAATATCGACGGGCAAAATCGAGGAACTTTGCGACGAACTTGCAAAATCCACGACAATCGTTATTGTCACCCACAATATGCAACAAGCAACCAGAATCGCCGATAAAACCGCATTCTTTCTGCTCGGCGAACTGGTGGAATACGGAGATACCGAACAAATCTTTTCCTCGCCTTGCGATAAGCGCACCGAAAACTATATTACGGGCAGATTCGGTTAATACAAAATCAAACGTATCGTTTGATAGAGGAAAACATAATGGCGATTGCGCCGAAATATATTTGACAAATCGCTTGATATAAGGAGGAATTGAAGATAAACTATGAGTATAAGAAACAAGTACGAACAAGAACTCAACCTTGTGTTCAACAAACTCGTCACAATGTGCCACGACACTCAAATCGCAATCGAAAAGTCGATAAAAGCACTCAAACATCTTGACAAAGACCTTGCAAGAGAAGTCATCGACGAAGACAAAAACATCGACGACGAGCAAAGAGAAATAGAACAGGACTGCCTCAAAATTTTGCTTATGGAACACCCCGTGGCAAGCGACTTCCGAGACGTTTCGGCGGCTTTGAAAATGATAACCGACCTCGAACGCATTGCCGACCAAGCAGCCGATATATCCGAGATAAGTTTGCAATTCAAGGACGACAAATTTATCAAAGAACCCGAGCATATCGAACTTATGTCCAAACTCGCAATCGGTATGGTCAAGGACGGCGTGTCGAGTTACATCAACAGGGATTTGGACACGGCAAGAGGACTCGACAAGCGCGACGATCGGGTTGACGAGTTGTTTGAAATCGTCAAATCCGACCTTGTAACGCTCATCAAAAAAGATCCCGAAAACGCCGAACAGGCAATCCTTTTTATGATGATAGCCAAGTATCTCGAACGCATAGGCGACCATGCCGTAAACATAGGCGAGTGGGCGGAATATGCTGTGACCGGATACCACAGTCAAAGTTGAAATTTGAACACAACAATCACTTTATGGAGTGAAAAATGGACAATAAACGCCTTATTTATGCGGTTGACGACGAACAATCTATTCGTGAAGTTTACTCTTACGCTCTGAAAAACGCAGGTTTCGATATAGAGTGTTTTCAAAACGGCGAGGACTTTTTGAGCGCGCTGTCGGCAAGGAAATGCGACCTTGCGATTTTGGATATAATGCTCGACGGCCTTGACGGATACGAGATTCTCAAAGCGATGAAAAACAACTTGCAAACGAGCGATATTCCCGTCATTATGGTTTCGGCAAAATCCGACGAAATCGACAAGGTGCGCGGACTCGATTTGGGTGCGGACGACTATCTCGCAAAGCCTTTCGGCGTTCTGGAACTGGTTGCGAGAATCAACGCAAAACTTCGCAAGTCGCAAAAAAGCGCGATTGCGTATAAGGATATTTTTATTGACGATTCCACTCACTCCGTAACTGTTGCGGGCAAAGAAAAGAAAACCACTTTGAAGCAATACGAACTTCTGAAACTGCTTGTTCAAAACTCGCAAACCGTGCTTTCACGCAACACCCTGCTCGACAGCGTATGGGGCGACAACTACGGCGAAACAAGGACTTTGGACATTCACATTGCGGATTTGAGAAAATTGCTTGCCGAATCGGAGGCAAAAATCGAAACCGTACGCGGCGTGGGGTATGTACTGAAATGAAAAACAAACTTGTTTTATTCAATGTTATAATTTTGACAGTTGCCATTTTGGCAATATTTTTTTCGGGGTTGTCGGTTGCGCGTGACGAACGCATTGACGAAGCGAAAAAAGAAATCGTCGACGTCGCAAATATTTATGCGGCAAACTACAACGAAAATATAGCCGAAAACGTGCCTTCGCATATTCGTTTGACAATAGTTGACGCAACCGGCGTTGCGATAAAGGACAGCCAAAGCGCGGACGCAATCGGCGTTCAGCATCTCGACAGAGAGGAAATTCAAAACGCGCTCAAAGGTACGCCTGCGGTCGTCACGAGATACAGCGATACTCTCAAAAAAGATATGGCGTATTACGCCGTAAAAGTGAACGTCGGCGACAACTACGTTTTCGTGCGAGCGGCAATCGCCGTCGAGAGCGTGCAAGGCTACGTCCAAAAGAGCATAGTAGTTATGGTGTGCGTGCTTATCGGAGTGCTTTTATTGTCGTATTTGGCAAGCGTTGCAGTGTCGATGAGTATACTCAAACCGCTCAAAGACGTAAAAACCAATCTCGAAGCGGTCAAAAACGGCTCATATGTCCCCTCTATTCCCTCGTCGAGCGACAAGGAAATCAACGCGATTCTCGTCGAGATAAACGACATAAGCGAAAAACTGCGCGATTCCATGCTCAGAGAGTCCGATGACAAGCAAAAACTCGACTATATTCTCGACAACATATCCGACGGAATCGTCGTGTTGAATAAAGACGGAGATATCCTTTCCATAAACAAAAACGCCTGCGCGGTGTTCGACCTTAAAGATGTCGTCGGCAAAAATCACACCGTACTCACCGCAGACAAAGGATTTTCCGCACACGTTGAGGCTTGCCTCAAAAACGGAACAGGTTGCGATTTCGAGTACGCAAACAACGGTAAATTCTATATGGTTTCCGTACGCGCGCTCGAAAACGAAACGGAAGTTCTGGTTTTGAGCGATATAACCGCAATCAAGACGAGCGAAAAGACGAGAAGCGAATTTTTCGCCAATGCTTCGCACGAACTCAAAACGCCGCTCACCGCAATCAAGGGATTTAACGACATAATCGGCTTACAAACGAACGAGCAAGAGACTAAGGCACTTTCCGAAAAAATCGACACAGAAGTGTCGAGAATAATCGCGTTGCTCAAAGATATGCTCGATTTGAGTGAACTCGAATCGCAAAAAGACGTCAATCCCGAAGACGTGAGCCTTGCTCGAATCGCCGAAAGCGTGAAAGAAAGCCTTGCCCCTATTGCAAAAGAAAAGAACGTGCAAATATCCATCGACGGCGATGCGATCGTCAAAATGGAAAAGGAACACGCAATAGAACTCGTCAAAAATCTCGTCGAAAACGGCGTGAAGTACAACCGTAGCGGCGGATACGTGAAAGTGACGATTTCGTCCGACGCATCGCATACCACGCTCACAGTCGCCGACGACGGTATAGGCATTGAAGAAAAGCATCAACAGCGCATATTCGAGAGATTCTACCGCGTCAACAAATCCCGTTCTCGCGAAACGGGAGGCACGGGACTTGGTCTTGCGATAGTGAAGCACATCTGCACACTTTATAACGCCGATTTGTCGCTCACCTCGAAACTCGGAGTGGGTACGACGGTTACGGTCGCAATCCGACATAATTTATAGACTCTTGCTTCTTTAAAATTTATAATTTATATAGTTGTACAATGCAAATATTGACACACACTTCATAAATTGATTTTTGCAAAACGCCAACTACTTCCAGTATCAAATTTCACAATTTGGCGATTAGACGTGCCGTAGTCTTTGATACAAGTGCGCACGCGTACGCGCGCGCAAGACTACGGCACGTCTTTGCATAAAGACAAACCCAATTCCGCAAAAGGCGGCACGGAGCGGAGCGAGGTTTCGCGCTAACCCGCTTGGCGAAATCCTCGCTTATCCGCCATGCCGTTGCCGTCGCTTTTTCTTGCTGTTTCCTTGGGTGTTTTGTATATTGCAAAATCTCGTTTGTCGTTTCGTTCTTTTGTGTCGCGTAGGCGTTGCGACATTGTTCCGCAATCATATTTTCATTATCAAAATTGTGTTCAAATCACGTTCCGTTATTGTTTCAAAAATGTCCAAACTGCGCACAACAGTGTTCTTGTTTGTTCATTCGTCTATGTTTACGATGTGTATTGTTCACAACACGTAAAAGTGTAGCGAGTACGGATAAGTCTTGGCAAAGTACGGCTGAGTCTTGAAATTGGGCGGAATAGTCTAGAAAGATGACCGTTTTAGTCTGTGTACAACGCCAGCTCAGCTGTGTTATGAATAAAACCGCAAGACCGAGAAAAGAGGTAAAGCCTATGTAGCAACCAAGTCCGTGAAAGTTAAATCTTCGTCTTTACTTCCTTTTTCCGTCCTTGCAAAGAATACTAAAAAGGAGGTAATGCCATTGAAGAGAAAACAAGACAATCTCAAAGTAACAACCGTCGGCGAACCGGATATCTGCAAGCTGAGCGAGAGCGAACAAAAAGCGTTCTACATTTCTATGCTCATGCGGATTTTGGATAAACGCCGACAGCAATTGGAAGAGCAATCCGCAAATGAGCATAATTGCAAAACAGCAAGTTGATATATGCAAAACAGTCATATTAACTTTGCGTTGTGTAAAATTGTGTTCACATTAAACTGCGTCATCAACCGGCGCAAAATCAATAAGAATACTATGAAAACAAAAATCATTTATCGTCTTTCGCATCGGGAGCGTAAACGAAAACTGCGGTTTGTCAAGGGTAAAATGTATGCTTGAAGCACCCTTGACAAACCTATAAAACTACTATGATATAGACAATATCGTTTCCGTTTTTCTCTCTCTTGTCGAAAGACAAATCAATCGTAAAAGGAGAAAGAAAAACAATATGAAAACAGCAGCAATATACGCAAGATACTCTTGCGAGAATCAAACGGAACAGTCCATCGAAGGACAGTTGAGAGTGTGTCAGGAATACGCCGCAAGCCTTGGCATTCTCATAGTGGAAACATACATAGACAGAGCGATGTCCGGTACGAACGACAATCGTGCGGCATTCCAACAAATGCTGAAAGATAGCAGCAAAAAGCAATTTCAGTTTGTAATCGTTTACAAATTAGACCGATTCGCACGCAACAAAGTCGAATCCGTTATCAACAAAAAGACGTTGCAAGACAACGGCGTCACGCTTTTGTCCGCAATGGAACGCATTACGGATACGCCCGAAGGGCATATGATGGAAACAATACTCGAAGGCTTCAACCAATACTTCTCGGAAGAGTTGGCGCAGAAAGTAAAGCGTGGCATGCGAGAAACCAGATTAAAAGGCTTGTATCAAGGCGGGGGTTTGCCGTACGGATATAAAGTCGAAGGTCGCAAAGTCGTTATAGACGAGAGTGCAGCCGAGATTGTGAGATATGCTTTTCAGGAATACTCGAAAGGCGCATTCGTATTGGAAATTATAGATACGTTGCACAAGAAAGGATTGTTGTACAAGGGCAAGCCTTTCCCGAGAAATCTTTTATACCACGTTTTGCGCAATGAAAAATACACAGGCTCCTATAAATGCAGAGATGAAGTCGTGGATAATATATATCCGCAAATCATACCCGTCGAGTTATTCCAAAAGGTCGGAGCAAGGCTTGAAAAGAACAGATACGGCAAACGAAGTTTCGAGGCGACGTATTTGTTGAAATTCAAAGCAAAATGCGGATACTGCGGAATGCCGATGTATTCGGAAACGGGAACGGCATCGAACGGCGAAACAAACAGATATTATAAATGCGCCGGCAAAAAGAAATATCACAACGGTTGCACGAAAAGTCAACTGCGCAAAGAGTATCTAGAAGATATTGTCGTCAACGCAATCATAGATGAGTTGAATCGCCCGGGAGCAATAGAGTATATAACAAAGAAATTGCTTGAAACGCAAGAAGAAAACATAAAGAACAATTCAACCGTGAACGCACTTTTGAAAGAGAAAACGAAGATAGACAAACAACTCGAAAACATCGCCAACGCTATACAAAACGGAATTGTGTCGAAAACGACAGCAAAACGATTGCAAGACCTTGAAGAACAACAAGAGAAACTTGAGCGAGAAATACTGATAGAACAGAGCAAACAGGCAACGCCACTGACAAGAGCGCAAATAAAAGAGTTTTATTCGGACGCGCTCGGAATGGAACTGCGAATGCTTATTGAGTATCTTGTCAAAGAAGTGATAATGTACGATGACAAAATACAAATAATATTCAAATCCCCGATAAACACCGTCCCCGACGAAGATCGGGGATTTTTATTTTATGAGGGCACAAAACAACCAAAAACAATAATTTCAAGACGATGGTCTACAAAGCGCAAGATAATGGTTGAGATAAGGGTGGAATAGCGCAAAACACCCTGAAAAAGACAAAAAAATAATAACCTAACTTGGAAATTCAAGTTAGGTTATTTGTGGTGACCCTACCGAGGTTCGAACTCGGGTTACCGCCGTGAAAGGGCGATGTCTTAGACCACTTGACCATAGGGCCGTATTTCGATTTATTTGAGTTCAGATGGTGGAAGCTACAGGACTCGAACCTGTGACCCCCTGCTTGTAAGGCAGATGCTCTAACCAACTGAGCTAAGCTTCCGTATGGTAGCGGCGATCGGATTCGAACCAATGACCTGCCGGGTATGAACCGGCCGCTATAACCAACTAAGCTACGCCGCCATACAATTTGTGTTGTGTTGCGGGGAGTGCCTTGCGCACTCCGCACAACGAGAGGTTGCAAGTTTGAATCGTTTTCAAATCGACGTCGTAACTTCGATTGCTCGATTCGATCTCGCATGTGGTTGCGGGGGAAGGATTTGAACCAACGACCTCCGGGTTATGAGCCCGACGAGCTACCAGCTGCTCTACCCCGCGATATTCAATGCTTGCTTATGATATGATAAATCAAAAAAATTGTCAAGCGTTTGCAAAAATAAATTTCGAAAGCCGTCAAACATTTGCAAAAAAAGTTTAAAAAGCGCGAGCAAATCGAAAAAAATACGGGTGGGTGAGGACGTTGGATTTTTGTGAAAAATCGATATTCTAATTTTTACGTCAGGTTTCGATTCTGCAAAAAAAAACGAGTTCTATCCGCACAAAGCGCCTTGTTTTCTTTGGCGCGCAGCGAGTCGATTTTTTTGCAAAAACGGTGCAAAAACAATTTTAATTATTTGGTTTATGTCGCAAAAATGCTTGCGTGCGCCCCCTCGTGCGTGTATAATAGGTATACTATTGATATAATGCTCACAATATGGAGTTTAATATGAAAAAGAAATTGATTGTCGCAACAGCCATCGTTTTATTGCTTGCTATGAGCATGACATTATTGGTGGGCTGCGACGAAATCTTTAAGAAGAACGACAAACGCGACGCACAGCAAGTTGTCGCATCCGTCACCTATACCGGTGATTTCGGCACGCAAACGGAAAACGTGTATAAGTTCGAGCTTGCATCCAGTTTCAACAGTTATGCCTTTTATTATGTCAAATATTACGGCATGACTTATGAGGCTGCCGCAAATTATCTTGCTCAATCGCTTGCTCAACAAAAGCTTCTTACCCTTTTTGCAAAAGAGAAAGTCGCCAAGCTCAAAAACATGACGGCGCTTCCTTCATCCATTGCCGAATTGCTTTCCGCAAGCGAAAAGAACAAGGCTATCGAGGACACAAACAAAAGTTTGCTCGATTCCCTCGTTTCGACGGTTGAGAGCCTTATCACCGAAGACAACGCAAACACTTCTACGTCCAATTCCAAGAAGGACAACACGACAACCAAAGTGACCGATCCCGTGTATGTCAGATTCGAATCAAACGGCGGTTCGAGCGTTGAAAAGCAAAAGATCCAAAAGGACACTGTTGCAAAAGAGCCGAGCGATCCCACCAAAGACGGTTACACCTTCTACGGCTGGTACGTCGACAAGGAATTTAACGGTGAAGAGTTCGATTTTGAAAACACCAAGATCACCGAAACCACAACTCTTTATGCAAAATGGGAAAAATATCTTGCGCCTCGCACCGAGCTTCCCGCGGAAGAGGAAGAGGACGATTACGATCCCGACAAAGAGGATGTCGAACTTTCAAACAAGTTCTTCTCTGCCGAGTACAAAGCACAATTGCTTGACGACTCCAAAGAGGACAGCCTTTTCACAACCAAATTCCTCAAAGCAGACTTTGTGGACAACATCATCGTCGATAGCGGCAAAACTCTTGTTTCCGTCCTCAAAGACTACATCAACGAAGGTCTTTCCGAGATGGAAAACAACCTCAAAAACAATCTCTACAAAGAGAGTGTTGAAGAGTGCTACAACTACTATCTCAATGCTCAATATCAATCGTTGCTCGTTGCAAGACTTAAACGCATGATCGGCGACAGCGCATCCGTCACCGAGGCTGAAATCGAGGCAGAGTTCAACGCACAAGTCGCAAAGAACAAAGAGACATTTGCGGGCAGCGATTCTTCTTACGAATCCGCACTCACAAGCACGCTCAACAAGACTTACTATCATCCCGCAGACGATCAAGGTTACGGATTTGTCATCAATATCCTCTTCAAACTCGGTGCGGAGGATATGAAGGTCCTCAACGACATGGCGAAGAACAATCCCGAAAACGTCGAAGCGATTTTGCTTACACGCAATCGTCTGATCTCCAAGATGACGGCACATGTTTCCAACCCGAAATACGATGCAGACGCGGTTGTCGAAGATGCGGACGGCAAGAAGATCGAACTTCGCGATCCTATGACCGACGCAAAGAACCCCTACAACAACGTAGGCAAGGTTGCCGACACCAAATATCAAGTCGAGGGTGGCAACAACTACAATAAAATCCTGTCATTCGAAAAAAATGCGGAAACAGGCAAGTATGAAATCAAGTTCAACGCAACCGAGCATCCTGCAATGGCGTACCTGATGAACGAAGTGCCGGTGTTCGACACCGATGATCAGGTCGGCTTGATTCATCAGATTCACAACAGCTTGAAACAAGTCAAAGACGCAAACCTTTCAAAAGAAGAAACCGTCTATTGGCTTCGCGAAGTAGCAACAAAGTGGGCATACCTTGTCAGTGACGACTCCGGCGCAACAAACAAAGATTCCAACAACAACGGACTCGGTTACCTCGTTTCTCCGGAAGGCAAAGATAGCAAGTTCCTCACAGATTTTACAGACTATGCACGCAAACTTGTCGCTGCGGGTACCGGCGCATATTCGGACGGAACGGTGAGCGATGATATGTTCAAAGGAAACCTTGTCAACGGTGAATTTAAAGGCAACAACAAAGCGTTTGTTGTGGCAGACAGCCTTGTCAACGGAGCGGAAAAGGCAACGGCAAACAACGATGCATACGCAGGCGTGTTCGTGCTTCTCAACTCCTACACCGTCTATGATGCAAGCAACATAAAGACAGGCTCTTCACAAACTCTTGTTGACGGCAAACTTCCTATGCACTACGTTATGACTTTCGCCAAGAATGCCGACGATGTAAAGACGCTTTACGATGTCATTCATGACACCATTCTCGAAGCCAAAAAGAACGATCTTTACAACTCCGAAGTCAACACAATGGTGTCAACAAAGAAGGACGGGATCGAGTATTTTGATAAGGTTATCAAGCAACTTTACAAAGATTTGACCTGAGCGCACGGTTTAGCGAATAACTACGGCAGAGGCATTTGCATCGGCAGTCATGTACAAAAGTACATTAGGCTGTCATCGCAAATGCCTCTTTCTTGTTCTTCATCTAAACCGAGCCATCAGGGGAGACTGCTATAAATATATTTTCAACCCATTTACGCAAGTAAATTAGGGTTGCCACTCAAGGGGCTTTGCGTTATTATACACGGAATGTGCAACTTCAAAGACAGAACACGAGCCGCAAGGCGGCGAGAAAAGCGAACGCCGAGCTTGACGTAAAGTACAAGTGAGCGGACGAGTTTGGATTCTTTTCATCCGCGAACGAGTGACATAAAAAGAGAACGATAGCAATCTATGCGAGTGCTGAGTGTGTCCCCACGCGGAGCGGACGCCGTGGGTTCCCTTCTAAGGGGGAACGGCGGTTGGGGAAACACGTGAGGAAGGGGGAAGTTGTATTTAGATAGCTAAACATTCACCCTTTGTAGAGTAAGAACAAAAGCCCGAGAGGGAAAGAGGGGGTTCATCTAATATAGAGTACACGCCGTTCAACTTTTGTAGAGGAAGAATATCACTCTCAAAAAAAAGCGGTGCAAATCGCACCGCTCTTTGTCATTTTGTGTACATGTCCAATTCGTCTTCGACATATTGGAATTTCTTAACTTTCGGATTTTTTATCACGTTTCCGCGCAATACGACCATTTTGGGCGTGCGCAATGCTTCCAGATTTTCGAGAGGGTTGTTGTCCACAACCATAAAGTCTGCCGATTTTCCCGCTTCTATCGTGCCGGTTTTCTTGTCAATGCATGCGATTTGCGCATTGACTTCGGTTGCGGTGTGAATTGCAAACTCGTTGCTTACGCCGAGATATTTTTGGAAATAGCGGAGTTCTCTCCACATATCGTAGTGCGTTACGAACGGGCAAGCGGTGTCCGTGCCAAGACCGACGGGTATATCGTTTTCAAGACACTTTTTCGCGCAGTCCAGCATGCCCTCAAACACAACTTTTCCGTTGACTTTGTGAAGCGGAGTGCCACCCGATACGGACAAGTCGAACATGCAAAGGGGGATGGTTGGAGAGATTGTAAGCACATGAGCGGAACCGTTTTGTTTGAAGAGTGCGATCTCGTGTTCGCCGATGTTTGCGCCGTGCTCGATCGTGTCAACGCCGCCTTCGAGTGCAACGGTTACGCCGAGAGGACTTTCAACGTGCGCCGCAACCTTGAAACCGAGTTTGTGCGCCTCGTCGCAGCACGCTTTTACGATTTCGGGGGACATACGCAACACGCCGGGTTCGCCTTCTTTTTTGGCGTCCAAAACGCCGCCCGTGATCATAAGTTTGATAAGGTCGGGTTTGGTTTTTGCAATTTCGCGAACATAGCGTCTTCCGTCTTCGGGGTCTTTCGCTTCATATGCCAAAACGCCTGCCATATGTCCGCCCTCGACGGATACCGCCATGTTTGAGGCAATAACTCTTGGTGCTTTCAACTTGCCCTTTGCGCCGTTGTCGCGGATTTTTGAGTCGATATCGTCAAGCCCGCCCACTGTGCGAATTGTAGTTACCCCGGACATAAGCTCCACTTTTGCGTAATTTGCGCACAGCCGATACACGATTTGCTTTGTCAAAGCGTGATCCATCAAGAAACGAACGGTTTTCTTGTTTTGCTTTTTCGTATCTTTGGGCATGCCCGATCCCGGAAGATGCACATGAAGGTTGATAAGACCCGGCAAAATATATTTGCCTTTCAAATCGATTGTGTCAACCCCGGCGATTGCATTTTTGTCGTCTGTTATACTTGCAATTCTGCCGTCCTCAACCACGATATACTTGTCGCATTGAACTCCGTCTCCCAATTTGCCGGTTATGATATTTGCATTTGCAATTGCGTATTTTTTCATATAGTCGCTCCGCATATTCATATAGTTTTGGATTTATTAATAATATATATGATATATAATTATACGACGATTTTCCCGCCCGTCAAGCATAGTTGGCATTGAAAAACCGCATATTGTCAACAATAATAGCCATGTCGTGCAAAATTTGTTGCAAAAATAAATTTTATATACTATAATAAACCACGCTGAAACTCGATAAATATTTTCTATAAGGAAGTGTATCGAAGTGGTCATGGCAATACGCACAGCGTGCCGATTATGCCCACTCCGCAATGGCTTTTCGACATCAAAAATACGGAAGTGTATCGAAGTGGTCATGGCAATGCGCACGGCGTGCCGATTATGCCCACTCCGCAATGGCTTATCAACATCAAAAATACGGAAGTGTATCGAAGTGGTCATAACGGCCCGCACTCGAAATGCGGTAACGGGGTAACTCGTTCGTGGGTTCGAATCCCACCGCTTCCGCCAAGAGGGAATAATCCGAACCAGAACAAGCTTTCTGGCTCGGGTTATTTTTTTGTTTTTTATCGGCAATGACGCAACCATTGTATTCTTTCTGAGCCTCTTGTATCTCGGCTGCGTCAACATCTATATTATCGTCACTCTTTCCTTTGTCTGGAGAGAAGTTAAAGGTTATTCTTATTTTATCTCTGAACAGCACGACTTTACGTATAAGCAGTTCAAACAGCGATTCCTTGAAATCTTCATTCTTTACCTGTCGCCCGATAAACTGTTTAAGAAATTCGGCATAATCTTCTTTGCTTGCAACTTGTTGTTGTTTGATTGTTTCGACCTCGATTTTACTTTTGATAGTTTCGACGTCTTTTTCGAGTTCTTCAAGTCTCTGTTTTGTTGTAGAGGTATATATTCCGTCCTCAATGGCTCTCAGAATATTTCTGAGGGCTTTTTCTTTTTCCTTGAGTTGACTTTGTAGGCTTATTACTGTAATGTTTGAGGCAAGTTCTTCCATTTGAATGGCGTATGCTGTGTCTACGATTGCAGGAATAAAGCCACTTTCAAGAACATCGCAGCAAACCTTAAATACAGTGTTTTCTATATCGTCTTTTTGAACGCTCGGCATAGTGCAGCCTTTGCGTCTCTTTTTATCGAAACACGTGTAATAGAAATAAACCACACCTCTATGGCTTGTGCCAGAATCGCCAGTCATAAGGGAGCCGCACTCTCCGCAATAGAGTTTACCAGATAAAATGAACTTCCCGTAGCTTTTGCGTCTGGACGGAGCTCGTTTGTTTGCGGCGATAATTGACTGAACTTTCGCATAGGTTTCCATATCGACAATAGGGGGGAGGGTGTTTTCAAACACCTCGTCGCCATATCGAACAATGCCGATATACTTCTCCAGCCTTAGCATACGATAAATCGTATTCGGAACAAAAGTACGACCAAATTTGTTTTTTATTCCTCGTTCAGCAAGCTCTTTACATATATCCTTAACAATTCTGCCATTTGCGTAGTCAGCAAAAACCTGTCGGACTATTTCCGCCTCCGTTTCGTTTATTACATATTTTTTATCTTTAATATCGTAGCCAAATAAGACAAAACCTCCCGTATATTGACGCTTTTGTCTGGACTCGTTCATTCCTCTGCGTATTTTCTGGGAAAGTTCTGCCGAATAATACTCCGCAAGCCCGATATAGACATTTTCAAGTAATATGCCGTCGAGGTTCTTACTGCCGTCAATGTTTTCGGAGGTTCTCTGTGTTGCGGAGATAAGCAATTTGTTGTTCTTTCTAAGTTTCTGTTTATTTACGGCAACCTCAATAGAGTTTCTTCCGAATCTGTCAAGGGCATAGACGAGAACTATGTCCCACGGAACTGGTTTCTCGGCGTCTTTCAACATTGTTTGAAATGCAGCACGATTATCATTCGTTCCAGTGGTGGCTCTATCTATATATGTATCAATAATTAAAATATCGTTTTTTTCGGCAAATTCTTGGCAAACTCTGAGCTGTCCCTCAATAGACTGTTCGGTCTGTCTTTCGCAAGAATAACGTGCGTAAATCACGGCTTTTTTCACTATGCAAACCTCCTGCAATTCTTATGCAAATGCAATGCTTTTGCATTACTCTTGCTTTCCAAAAGCAATGCAAAATTATGCAAATAAAATCAAATCAAATAAAAAAGAAATTAAAAGAAATAAAATAGACTTCGTCTATGTCAGATAGACAGAATACGTGCGTGCGTGAGTGGACGTGTGCACGATTATTTTATATCTTCATTTTCTTTTTCTTTGTTTGCGAGTTCGCTTTCTACAAGAGAGCTAATATAAGCTCGGTGTGTTGCGGAGCGAACAATATCCTCGTCTGTTTGCTGAATTTCAACAACATTATTCTTTATGTTCTTTTTTCTACTCATAAAGTCGTCAACCCTATCTGCGTCTATAAAGAGTATACCGATAAACGCAACTATAGCCACAGCCGACATAATACCAAAAAGAATTGCTGGGACAGGCTCTTCGACACCGCATATTAAAACTATAAAAGAGGGGATATTAAAAAATATCCAGAAAAGAATAAGTCCGATGATGCCGCTTTGAAAGAGTGTAATAAGAGTAGCAAGTTTTGATTGGTGGCGTTCAAAACCAAAATGGAGTTTCATTTGTTGCCCTCCTGACTAAGCTTTTTAGCGAACTCTAATACTTCAAATTTTTTTTCAACTGTAAGCTTGTTAAAAAAATGCAGCAACATTTCTTCAAGGCTACCTGTTTTTGCCCCGTTGCAGCAGCCAGAATTATTATCGCCGATAACGCTATTTTGAATACTAACAGAACTGGAAGTGCCGTCAATATAAACAATATCGCCATAACAATACTCGAGATATTGCCTTAAAAAAGAGTCGCCGTGCTCATAATCTTCTCTTAAATCACTCCTCCATTCCGACGCAGGTTTTGTCACACGATACTTTCTGCCAGCAAGGAAGTCTAAAGTTACATTGTAATAATCAGCCAGTCTTCTTAAACTGTCGTTGTCTATCTTCACTTTTCCGTTCTCCCAGTAAGAATAAGTGTTTTGCGTTATTCCTACAACCTGAGCAATTTCTGCTTGGGTTTTTCTTTTTACTTTTCTCATTGTTTTAAGTCTGTTTTCGAGCATATCTCGTAGTCCTCCAAATGTATTCTTTTGTCGATATTATAAATTAAATTGATAATTTAATCAAGCTCACGGATATGAAAATAAAAAATTTTGATAAAACATTGATAAAACGCTTGACATATCAATAGCGACGATATAAAATATCAATGACGACGATAAAAAGGAGGTGCGTTATGGTATTTACTGAACTGAGAAAAGAAAAACATTTTACTCAACAGCGTCTTGCGGACGCTCTCGGTGTCAAGCAATCTACCGTCGCTATGTGGGAAACAAAGAAATCAGTCCCCTCAATGAAAAATCTTCTCGCACTTAGCAGGTTGCTTGAGGTTTCCATTGATACGATATGCGATTCGCTAAAAGCGACCGATATAAAAAAAGAATAGGAGGTATCTATGCAGCAACTAAAACAACTCAACAAGGTAGTGAAAGAGGTTCTGGAAGAGAACCCCGAAACACGCAGGAGCGACATTAAGCTTATTATGGAGGTTTTCAAACGCAGAGGCGTCAATACCTCCGAATCGTTTGCAACTCTGGCTGTAAATGGTCAGCTCTCTCAAATGGAATCTATTACGAGGGCACGCAGAAAAGTGCAGTCCGATTACCCAGAACTTAAAGACGACCACACTGCAGAGCTTAGAGCGGAACGTGAGGAAGTCTTCAGAGAATATGCAAAAACACCAGTATAAAACAAAAGGAGAAAGATATGAACAAACAACGCAGAAAAGAAATTGAAGAAATTACTGTTCAAATGCAAGACTTGAGAGAACGTCTTGAGTCTGTAATGGACGAGGAACAAGATTCCTACGACAATCTGCCAGAGAGCTTTCAGAACGGCGAGCGTGGCGAAACTATGCAGGAGGCGATAGACAACCTCAGCTCGGCTCTTGATAGTATCGACGAGGCTTTAGACTACGCACAAAGTGCTATCGAATAAGGGAGATTTTGCAAATGATTAAATTTACATCTATGAAAGACTTTGAGTCGTTTTCTCAAGGGAAAACCATTATCGACGAGGACAAGGCAATCAAAGAGTTTTACGGGAACAACTATAAAACCTATAAGGATAGCGTGACGGAGATTTTTTACTATCAGGCTCCTTATTATGACTACACCTACTATTACGACGAAAGTAAAAACATTATAGTCGAACACTCTTACTGCGTGGGAGACTAACCGACCGTCGGCGGACACAGGCGGAAAGGAGATTACTTATGAATTATAACGTTTACAGGGTTGAGAAAGTCAACGATTACCAAAACAAGGGCGATTCTCTCGATTACAACTACTCTAAAGACTTTGAGGAGCTTAGGGAGCTTAGGGGATACGTAATGCAGGACTATGTTATTACAGACTCTGAGTTTGAACTCGGGCACGTTTATTTCAACGGAGACCTTATTAAGCCTCTTGAAAAGGTCTCGTCGTTCGAGGGAGAGCCTATTAAGGTAATTCCTATAAAAACGAGCGTCGAAGTGAAAGACCTTAAGTTGGGAGACCATTTCAAATTTGGGAAAACAGAATTTGTAAAACTCGATAACTCCCACGGTGGTTGTTTGTGCCTTGCGGCGGACGTGCTGTTCAAAGACTGCTTTGATGAGGATAACCAAGACAACTGGACGACTTCCTCGCTACGAAAAAAGCTTGCAAGAGTTATCGGAGATTATATCGAAAACAATAACGCATTAGTTCCGTTCGTTAGAGACCTGACAACCGACGACGGTATGACTGAATACGGCAGCTGCACGGACGTCGTTTCACTGCTCACTTGCGACGAATATCGCAAATACAGAAAGCTCATTCCAAACTGCGGAAAGTGGCACTGGACAATTACGGCGGACAGTTTGGAATACTCGTTCTATGTTCGCTTTGTCCGTTCGGGCGGTAGTTTGCACTACAGCAATGCGTATTACGGTAACGGCGGCGTGCGTCCGCTTTGTGTTCTGAAATCTGACACCCCAGTCGAGACGATATGATTGTAGAGTTTGAAAACTCTCCACCAACGATAAAAGACGTGCCGCAGCTTGAGCTTACGCTCTTTGCTAAAAGCCTTGTTGCGGCGGTCAAACAATACAAAATACAACAGGAGGTAAAGCAATGTCAGGAGCAACCAAAATAGAAACGGAAGAAAAAAATTTACTCGACTGCACGCTGCAAGAGATTGAGAAAATACTCGAACCCTTGTCAGACGGCGACAGAGAGCGTGTCGTTTCAAAAATGTGGAACGACTATCGCAAAAGACTAACGGAGGCGTAAAAATGAGCCTTGAAAAAGTAAAACTCAAACACAATTCCCCAGAGTGGCTGCAGTTCCGAAAAAGCGGAATCGGTGGCTCTGAGGCGGCGGCAATACTCGGGCTTTCTCCATTCAAAACAAACGTTGAAGTCTGGGAAGAAAAGGTCGGGCTGAGAGAACCAAAAGATATATCGGATAACCCAGCCGTCAAATACGGCAAACAGGCGGAAGATATGCTTGTGAAACTCTTTGCCTTAGACTTTCCCGAGTATAAGGTTAGAACTAACAAAAATGTGGTTTACAGGCGAGGTTTTATGTTTGCCTCGCTCGACGCCGAACTAACAGACGGGCAGGGACAAAAAGGTTTTCTCGAGTGTAAAACGACAGAAATACACTCTAAGACAACGCTCGAAAAATGGAATCGACACATACCAGAATACTACTACACTCAATTACTTCATTACTTCGTAGTAACTGGCTGGGACTTTGCTTTTTGTAAGGCTCAGCTGAGACAAACAGGGCTAAACGAAATGCCCGAAACAATATCAAGACACTATCCGTTTTTCAGGGGAGACCTGAAAGAGGATATGAGGTATCTCTACCTCAAAGAAAAAGAGTTTTGGGGCTACGTCGAACGGAAAGAACGTCCGCCGCTGCTCCTGCCAAACTTCAGCAAAGACTAAATTATTTTGGAGGACAAACAAATGTCAAATGAATTAACCCTTGTAATGCAAACCCCCGTTGAGGAACTCGTACCTAAGCTCCTTGCGTGGAACAACCAAGAACTGCTCGCCGCCGTGCGTCAACGCCTGACGATGTATCAGGGTATCACTTATTCGGAAAACGAAATAGCAACCGCTAAAGCGGATAAAGCACAGCTAAACGCTTTCTGTAAGTCTCTTAACGACGAACGTATCCGTATCGGCAAAGTCTACTCGTCGCCTTACGATAAATTCAAGGCAGAGGTTGACGAGGTTATCGGAGAGGTAAAGACCGTCGTCGGAGAGATTGACGCACAAGTAAAAGCTTATGAGCAGCAAAAACAAGCCGAGAAACAGAACTCTATTATCGAATACTACAAGACTGTTGTCGGAGAGTTTAACGGGCTTATTCCGTATGAAAGGATACATAGCCCGAAATGGCTCAACGCAACAACTTCCTTAAAGTCCATTAAAGCGGACATAGACTCGATTCTCACGAACGCCAGAAATGCGATAGTGGCAATCGAGGCTCTCAAAAGCGAAAACGAATCGCAAATTAAAGCGTTCTTTTTCAGAACATTGAGTTTGAGCGACGCTCTTACGGAGAACGAGAGACTCAAAGCCGAGAGTCAAAGAATTGCAGAGCTTGCCGCAAAAAAAGAGGCGGAACAGGCTGCCGCAGTAGCTCAAACACAACAGGCAACCGTAGAGCCTGCAGTTGCAACGCCGAAACATCAGACCGTCAGGTTTCAGGTTGAGGGAACTATTGAACAGCTCAAAGCTCTCCAGAAATTCTTGAGAGAAAACAACATCAAATATTCAGCCATAAAGGAGGACTAATGATATGGCAAACGTAGTCGCAACCACTCAAAAAAGTATCGCAAAAAAACAACCGAAATTCTCGGTATTTATGTCTCAGGACAACATAAAAGCACTCGTGCAGCAGTCGGTTGGTAAAAATGCACAGAGCTTTACTACGGCGATTATATCTGCCGTCAGTAATAACCCTGCACTTGAAGAGTGCACTCAGAAAACGATTTTGTCGGCGTGTTTGCTTGGCGAGAGCCTTAAGCTCTCCCCGTCGCCGCAGCTCGGGCAATACTACCTCGTGCCGTTCAACAAAAAGGATAGATACGGAAATATTCTGGAAACCAACGCTCAGTTTGTTCTCGGCGTAAAAGGTTATAAACAGCTCGCTATGAGGTCTGGGCAGTATCTTGACATCGATGTCCTTGAAATCAAAGAGGGCGAATACAAGGGGCGTGATAAACTTACAGGCAAACAACGCTTTGAGTTTATTGAAGACGACGACGAAAGAGAGTCTCTCCCGACGGTCGGATATATGGCTTATTTTGAACTACTCAACGGGTTCAAAAAAGTTATTTACTGGACGAAAAAGAAAATGCTCCACCACGCAGACACCTACAGTCCTGCGTTCAGAGCGGATAAATACGAAGACTACATCAACGGAAAGATTCCAAAAGAGGAGCTCTACAAATACAGTTCGTTCTGGTACAAGAACTTCACGGAAATGGCTTTCAAAACATTGCTCCGCCACCTTATAAGCCAGTGGGGTATTATGAGTATCGAAATGCAAACGGCTATCGTTTCCGACGACGCTGTAATCGGAGAAAACGGCGACCCTGAATACGTCGAATATAATGACGATTCTGTAGTCGTAGAGGCGACAGGAGCGTCAGGACAGCCTGAAACCGTCTCAGTTGAAGAACAAGGCGAGTTTGACTTTTTCGGCGATAACGCCCAATAGGAGGTGTTTATGGAGTTTCAAGTTTTAGGAACGCCCGTCGGGAAACATCGCCCGAGGTTTTCTACGGTGCACGGCTACGCTCAGGCAATTAAGCAAAAAGAGGACGTCTATTATGAGAACCTCGTTAAGCTGTGTTTTTCGCAAGCGAAACCTGAGGGTTATGACCTATATGAAAAACCGCTAAAGGTCGAAATTCAAGCGTTTTTTGATGTTCCTAAGGCGTTCTCCAAAAAACGAACAAAAGAGGCTTTGGAGGGCTGCATAAGCCCTCTGAAAAAGCCTGACGCAGACAATATAGCAAAAATAATCTGTGACGCTCTGAATGGTGTGGCATACAAAGACGACGCACAGATTGTGGAGCTCGTAGTCCGCAAGTGCTATGCAGAAATGCCGAGCGTAAGCGTGATTGTCGAAGAGTTCAGGACTTAAGCAGGAGGCAAACAATGGCAAAAGAATATTTCCCTCACGATTACTGTGCAAGGTTGACATTAAGAGAGATTCGCAAGGACTACGGTCTCGAGGGGCTCGGCTTTTACTGGTGTTTCGTTGAAATGCTGCACGAAGAGGGCGGCTACATTAAAGAAACAGAACTTGAAAGCATTGCATACGACCTAAGAGTTAGTATAGACCTTGTGCAAGCTGTAATCAGAAACTACGACCTTTTTGTTATAAAAAAAGGGAAAATCAGCTCGGAAAGAGTGCTTAGAAACATCAAAAAAAGAGCCGAAATATCCGAGGCAAGAAAATCTGCGGCTGAAAGCCGTTGGAACAGACAAGACGAACAGCTACCTCTGGCAGATATACCAACGGACGAGCAGACAGCAGATACGCAAACAGCAAAACAATTTTATATCGCCAGTATTGAACGTTGCTTTGATAAGTTTTTGGAAAATGCAAGCGGAGATATGCTCTTTTCACGAAACATTTATGACTACAAGGGCTTGTTTGATACCGTCATAGCAGAAGTAAAAAGCAAGGACTATGTAATAATCGACCGCAAAAATGTGCCTGTGTATAGATTTTTGCAAGTAATACAAAGACACATCAAGAAAAACGGAGATATTAAAAATCTCGCTCAGGCGTTGAACGACGTGCAGGACAGATACGTCAAGGGCAAGATTAAAAACAGGGCAAATTACCTTATCTCTACCCTGTATAACGCCGCTCTCTTTGATTGCGGCGACGAATAATAACTCAGGAGGAACAACCGTGAGAACCGAACAAACAAATGCAGCAAGAGTAGCAGGAACTATTGCTACCAGACCTACCACATTCGACTGTTGTGGAGAGACGTTTTACTCTTTTACCCTGAATGTCAAACGCTCAAGCGGAAATATCGACGCTGTCCCAGTAAATATTTCAAAATATTTGCTCGGAGACGCAAAAGTGGGCGACAGTGTCGCTTTTACTGGGCAAATAAGAACATATCAAAAGTTTATCGACGGCAAGAATCGTCTCATTATCACTTTTTTTGCTTTAAGTGTAGACGAATATGCGGAAGACATTAACGACGTTGAGCTTATAGGCTTTTTCTGTAAAGAGCCGCAACACCGAATTACTCCGCTCGGACGAGATATATGCGATGTAATGCTCGCTGTAAACCGTTCACGTGGTAAGTCCGATTATATCCCGTGTATCGTGTGGGGCAGAACAAGTAGACATATTGCAACACTTGAAATCGGCTCAGAGGTCAGGGCTATAGGCAGGCTACAAAGCCGTCAATACGTCAAAACCGACGCAGACGGTAATCAGACCGAGAGAACAGCTTACGAGGTTTCTATCAACAGAATCAACGCCGTAGGCGAGGAGGTTTACGAATGAAAGCTGTCTTAATCTCAATAAAACCAAAATGGTGGGAGCTGATAGAGGTTTTGAAAAAGACAATCGAAGTCCGTAAGACCTGTCCGAATATAGAGACGCCGTTTAAGGTTTATGTTTACGAAACAAAAGATGTTACAGATATGCCGTGGATAGACGAGGACGGACATTATGTTTACAAGGGACGAGGGAAAGTAGTTGGCGAATTTGTCTGTGACGAGATAGCAAAATACCCTCACGAACCATACACCGACGGAGAACATCTTATGCCTTTTGGAGAGTTAGAGAAAACTTGTCTCGATGGCTGGCAGTTATATGACTACCTCAGAACGTCTGACGGTTACGGGTGGCATATAACAGATGTAAAAAAATATCCCATACCGAAAGAGTTAAGTGAGTTTAGAACGCCGAAAAACCCCCACCGTATCGGGAATAGTCATAGCTGGATATTAGACGGTTATAAAAGAATAACTCGTCCGCCGCAAAGTTGGTGCTACGTGGAGGGAGTATAAACAACTCTTAAAATGAAAGAAAAATTAAAAAAACTATGGCAATGGCTCAGAAAGAACGTCCTCAACCGAGAAATGCTCATCTGGGTTTTGATAGCGGAAGTAATCTTCTGGTCTCCGTGCATTGTCACAGGCTTGCTTGCAGTGCTTGTAAATAGTTGGTGGTGGACGGCGTTCGGAGCGGTAATTGCGTTCTGGTCGGCACCGTTCACGCCTGCTATGCCGCTGCAGCTGGCTTTAGCTGTTGGGCTTAAGAAACTTTATCACGCTATCAAAAAACGAAAATCAAAAAAGAAAGAGGAGGCAAAAAATGCTGAAAATCAGGAAAGACGTTGACATCAACAAACTTACCGAGTGTGGCTTTGTGAGTTTCAGAGTATCGAGGTCGCACACGAATTATTACTTTGCAAGCAGACAGGGCGTTATGTTACTCTGCAACAATGTTTCAAGGGAAATTTGGCGAGATAAGATATACGAAGACGACACTCGCATACATAGTGTGCCGAAATACCAAAAACGTGGCGTTGAACCCGAAGATGGTCTCTACGCAGCTATTAAGGCAGGGTTTGTAATAAGCAAGGAGGAAGAGGACGCAAATGAAAGTAAAGAACTGTAAAGGCTGTGAACACTGCAAACGTCGTGTCTGGAGTTCCTACGTTCAGCCGAATAATTATCACGCTATCGGAGTGAGTCACGCTTACGCTTATTGCGATAAATATAAGATTCGCTGCTCTGACGTTCGGACGTGTAACGAAAGGCTGCCAGAAAGCGAAACAAGGAGGTAATTATGAAAAAAGTAAAGCCGATAACAAAAGCTGTGCTCAAACTCACTCTCCCGTTGCTTATCTCTATTTTAGCGATAACGCAAGCTGTATGCACGGGTATGGCAATCAACACAGAAGAAACCTTTGCTGCACTCGGATACGGGCAGGCAGCATTATCTACTGGTGTAATCGCCTCGTTTAGCTGGGCGTATCGTATATATCTTATAAAAAACATTAAAAAGGAGTCTCAAAATGGAAAACAAGGTAACATCTGAACAAATTGAAAGAATCATTAAGAACGGAACGCTCGAGGTTCAAACACTTGGGGACAAAACTACTCTTGTAAAGTTCACGACGAAAGAGGGTTTTGTAATTGTGGCGACGTCGTCCTGCGTTTCTCCCGAAAACTACGATAAGAAAATCGGCGAAGAGCTGTGTATGAGGGACATCAGAGATAAACTCTGGGAGCTTGAGGGTTACAGGCTGCAAAAAGAGCTCTGCGAAACAAAAGCAGAAACAGCAAAAGAAAGGGTCGAAAAAGAGGCAAACGAGCTGGAAAGCCGTGTTACGTCTCTTAACGGTTTTATCGGGACGCCTAAGTTCGATAACTTGAATGACGCTGCAAAGGACTACCTCATTCGCCAAAGAGACGTTATGTGGCAATACCTCGTAATTTTACGTTGCAGATTGTCTATTTGGGAGGACGAGGCGTGAATAAACTGTTTTTAATCGGTAACCTTACGAAAGACCCAGAGGTCAGCACAACTCAAAGCGGTTTATCTGTTTGCAGGTTTGGAATTGCCGTAAACAGACCGTATCAGACAAACGGCGAAAAGACTTGCGATTTCTTTACGATAACCGTTTGGAGAACGCTTGCCGACAACTGTGGAAAGTATCTCAAGAAAGGCAGCAAGGTGGCTGTTACGGCTCAGCTGCAAAACCACTCGTATGAGGATAAGGACGGCACAAGACGCTCCAGAAACGAAATTATCGCAGAGTCGGTTGAGTTCCTTAGCGGAAATCGTAACGACGCTCAGGGGGCGGCGGAGACGCCTCAATATACGGACGACGATTATCCGTTCTAACAGGAGGACTTATGACGAAGAAAAAAGACAAAATGCCTGTCGAGGTAATCAGGGCAACATTCTCCCCAAAAGTAACAATAGAGGAGGCTCAGGGCGTTTTTATGGCGTCCGCCACCGATAAGACTGTTAGTCAGGTTATAGAATATCAAAACGACGTTGAAAGAAACCATATTTTGGACGCCGTCTCCGATTTTATGAAATCTAACGGAATCAGCACTGCGTATCTTCTCAATAAGGACGTGCTGACGGATATTTTAATCGGTGGCAATAAACTTGCTGCAGAGCGTGATTCGTGGAAAAAAGAATACAAGCTCGCCGCAGCGGCTAATAAACAGCTTGCAGAGGCTCTCGATAGAAAGTGCGATACCTGCCCAGCTATGGAAAGGCTCCAGAAAGAAAGAGATTTGTTTGAGCTTATGCTCTTTGCTGTTGTCAGAAACAGCGGCGTGCTTTCTCTCGGTCTGACTCTACATAAAACCGAAGAGGAAATTTCAGAGAAAACGTTTGAAACAATCGACGAGCTCAAAAAAATGATTGATATACCGAAGATAACCGAAATTATGAATCAGGCGACCAGACGTCGCAAAGGAGACAATAATGAAAAGCGATAAAAAGAACTACGAATTTGATTGTAACAAGTGCTTACGAAAGGGCACTGCGGTGTGCCAGCACTGTGCATACGCAATAACGCCGAGCGGCAAAATGAGTCGTCCCTCATTCTACAAGGAAAAAGAGGAAAAGGCTCCCGATAAAAACATTGTTGTCGTATGTGTTATCAAACGCAAAAACGGCGAACTGTTACCAAAAGAACAACACGACGCAGTAAGACTTAAAGACATTAAGGCGGCGGTTAATGAACGCCTTAAGGACGGCAAGTCTATCCCAGACGAGTGGATAAAGGAGTATAACGAACTCAGCAACAAATAAGGAGGCGTTTATGGCGAGGCAAAAAATGTACTTCAAGTACGAGATACCGACAAGTATTGTGGAAATAGTCAAAGCTGTTTGTAGTGACTACGACCGCAGGGAAAAACAGATAAAGCACGGTATAGTCACGGGCGATGTTCTGGCTACTTATGTGCGTCTTAACAATATCGTCGATTGTGCCCTCGAAGACATTGAAGTCGGAATCAGAAAAGATATTCTCAAGGACATACAGTATCGCAGAGGTTACGACTTTTCGCCAGCCTCGCCGCTTATATCCAAGAATACATACTATCGGCGTAAGAGAAAACTTATATACGATATAGCTGTCGGACTTGCTCTTATGTAGATATATAATATTAAAAACTATAAACGAGTTACGTAAAGTAGTATCTATATACCACTAAAGCATATCGGCAAAAGCGAGCCCCAGCATAAATGGTGACTATTCATACTTAATCAAGTGATAAAATAGATTTTAGAATATGTGCCATATACCCTTTGAGGTTAGAGCCCTTTTATTCCAAGCAGGAGTAACTGGGCTCATTTTGTTTTCAGGAGTAACGAAATGAGTCAAAAAAAAGAAACAACGCCGAAAAAGAAATCGGCAAATAAAAAAGGAGCGGTTAGAAACGAAAAAGGTCAATTCGTAAAAGGCAATGTTATAGGCGAAGAGACACGCTTTCAAAAGGAAAATGCTGCTGCCTGCAAATTCAAAGAGGAATACTGTGACAAGATAATAGATTTTTTCGGTAAGCCTGCTACCAGAGTGGAATACAAGGAAACCTACTTTAAGGGCGAACTTACATCAAGAACACCTGTCGTGGTAGCAACCGAATATCCGACGTTTGAATTGTTTGCGGCGAGTTTAGGAGTAACTACCGAGACCGTAAAAAACTGGACGGAAATAAGCCCCCGTTTTAAGGTCTGTTACGCACGTGCAAAGGAAATGCAGCTCGGAAAGCTTACGGCAAATGCGGTTTCGGGCTTGTATAACCCTGTATATGCCAAGTTTGAGGCTGTAAACAACCACGGCAAAGCCGACAAGCAGGAAGTTGACACAAACGTCGTTACGGGCGTAGACGATAAAACGCTTGCAATTATACAGCGTGTGGGAGAACGGCTCAATGGCAAAAAAGAAGACAGCTAAAATATCCGCCGCCACCTATGGCGAATACATACAGCAGATTCTTAAAGCCGAGTTTGATTATTGCCGTGACAACGTTGTTTACTGGGCAAATACCTATTGTGTTATAGAAGACAAAGACTCTCCCGAGATAATTGTTCCGTTCAAAGGCTGGGACGCTCAGAATCAGACACTCAGAGACTTTGATACCTATCGTTTGAATCTTATACTCAAGGCTCGGCAAATGGGTATTACGTGGATAGCTCTTTACTATTGCACGCACGACTTGATGTTTAATCTCGGACATACTGTCGTGGCTCTTTCTAAGACGGAAGACGACGCAAAAGAGCTTGTCAGGCGTATGAGTGTTATTCTCGATAACCAACCAGAGATATTGCACGCAGGCGGTCTAAAGTATGTGGCGACGGCAAGCACGATAACCATTACGGACGGCGGCGGACGTCTGAAATCAACGTTTAAGGCTTTTCCTGCGTCTCCTGCTGCAGGGCGTTCATTTACAGGCAATATTCTGTTGCTTGACGAGTGGGCGTTTCAAGAGGCGGCGGACGAAATCTGGACATCGGCATATCCGACAATAAACCGTCCTACAGGCGGTAAAGTAATCGGACTGTCTACCATAAAGAAAGGCACACTGTTTGAGTATCTCTGGACGTCAGAGAACGCCTTTCATAAGATATTCCTCTCAGTGTTCTCAGACCCTCGTAGAACGCAAGAGTGGTATGAACAGACGGCTACGGACTTAGGTGTTAAGGTCAAGCAAGAATATCCGAGAACTGCGGAAGAGGCTCTCAGCAATCTCGGCGGCAGCTTTTTCTCGGAGTTTGACTATAGTCTGCATACTTGCGAACCTTTCAAGATTCCGTCCGACTGGACTATTTACAACACTATGGACTATGGTCTGGATATGTTTGCTCATTACAAGGTCGCAATCGATAATGAGAAAAATGTCTACGTGTTCCACGAAATTTATCAAAGCAATTTGATTATATCGGACGCAGCGGCAAAAGTGCTGCTCGCAGAAAGTGTTGAGAACGAGGACGGCTCAGTATCCCAGTGGTATCCTCCGAGAGTTAGGCTCGCTCCTCCAGACCTTTGGAATCGCAACCAAGAGAGCGGAAAAAGCAAAGCCCTCGTTTTTGAAGAAAACGGTCTTGAGCTCGTAAAGTCAAACAATGACAGAAGTGCAGGCTGGTTGTCTATAAAAGAGTTGTTAAAGCCGCAGTTCACGCCTGACGGAAAGAAATATGCTCGATTAAAGATATTCCGCACCTGCACGAATCTCATACGGACGTTGCCGCAGATTCTGATAGACGAAAAGAACCCAGACGATTGTGCGAAAGAACCTCACGAACTCACGCACGCCCCTGACGCTCTTCGATACTTTGCAATCTACTGGACGCAGCCGCCCGAACAGCAAAAGCCTAAGCGTGTTAAGTATAGAGCCGATATTCTGGAGGACTACTTAAACGCCTCAGAGGCTGAACGACAACTAATTATCAAGAAATATGGAGAACCCGACCTATGAAAATAGAAATCGAAGATACCAAACTTACGTTTTTTCAGGAACTTTACCACGAGGCAAGGTCTTTTTCCGACGAAACGTATAGAAAACTGGAACAACACTTGCAACAGTATAAAGGCTCGACAAAAATAGACGGCTCCGATACCGAGGCGACTCAGATACGAAACATAACGTATGAACTTGTCGAATCTCAGGTAACAAGCTATCTTCCGAACCCAGCCGTTACCCCGAAAATGTTTAGCGAAAGGAACGAGAGAAACGCAAAAAGCATTGAGTATTTACTCAAAAACAAGCGAAACGAGCTCCCGTTTGAGAAACTAAACGACCTCGACGAGAGATATAACCCTATTTACGGCGGTTCTATCTGGCTTATTGAGTGGGATAACTCAATAAGCACGCACAACACCGTCGGAGACGTTAGAGTCAGCTGTCTGAGCCCTAAACGCTTTACAGGACAGCCGAATATTTATGACGTTAAGGATATGGAATATTGCTTTATCGAGTTTGAAACAACTAAAGAGGAAATAGTCCGCAAATATGGCGTTTCGCCTACGGTGGCGGAAGATACAGAGTCTGAAGAGAGTGCAGACGATAAAACCGCAACGCTTTATGTCTGCTATTACAAAAACGACGAAGACAAGGTCTGTCAGTATGTTTGGAGCGGAGATACTGAACTGCTCGACATTGAAGACTATTACGCAAGAAAACGTAAAATCTGCAAAAAGTGCGGCAAACGAGAGGAACTCTGCTCCTGCGACAAACCCGTTTACGAGACTCTCAACGAAGAATACGAAGAGCTTATAGAAGACGTGCACCTTTCGGACGGTAACGTGATTCCTGCTATGAGCGCCGTAATCAAGGACGGGCAGGTAGAAATGACTACCGAAAAACAGCCGCTCTATCTCGATAACGGACAAATGGCATTTGACGACCTCGGCTTGCCAATTATGCAAGACGTGCCTATTCCGAAGACTGAACAGACAAAACTACCGTTTTACACGCCCAATATTTTACCTGTGGTAATCAGAAAAAACACCTCAGAAGAAGATAACCTGCTCGGGCAATCTGACTGCGAATTTATCAGACCGCAGCAGCAGGCAATAAACAAAATAGAAAGCCGTATCCTTGAGAAATTGCTCGGTAGCGGCGTTTATCCTATCGTCCCTGAGGGGTTTACAGGAGACCTTGATAACAGCCTTTGGAAGAAAGTTTTTAAGGCAACACAAGCTAATTATAAGCTTTTCGGTAGAGTCGATTTACAGGTGGATATATCTCGTGACGTTCAGCAGTCGGACAGGCTTTACGACCAAGCAAAAAGACTGCTCGGCATTACAGACAGCTATCAGGGACAGTATGACAGTTCTGCTCAAAGCGGCAAAGCAAAGCAGATACAGGTAGCTCAGGCTGCAGGACGTCTCGATAGTAAGCGACAAATGAAAAATGCTGCTTATGCAGAAATCGACCAAATAATCTTTCAGTATTATCTTGCTTATGCCGACGAACCAAGACCAGCAACCTACATAGACGCTCAGGGCAGGCGGCAAAATTATATGTTCAACCGCTATGATTTTATTGAGAGAGACGCTGCAGGCGAGTATTACTACAACGACGAATATCTCTTCTCTACAGACGCAACAATCGACGTTGAAAAATCAAGAGAGACGCTCTGGCAGGAAAACAGAGCAAACTTCCAGCAAGGTGCATACGGAGACCCTGCATTACCTCAGACACAACTCATATTCTGGCAGAATCAGGAAATGGCTCATTATCCGTGGGCACACGATAACGTCGAGCGTATTAAAGCTGAAATTGCACGTCAGCAAGAATTGCAGCAAATGAAGACACAAATTGACGGCTTGTCAAAAGAGGTTGACAGTAGAAAAGGATATGAGGAATATCTCCTCGAAAAACTTACGGGAGGGAGTAAGCAATGAGAAAACTTAAAGACTCTATATCTACATCAAAAGTGACAAAAACAAAACCTATAAACCTCGATTATGAGGGGAACATCGGAACAAGGCAACCTGTAGACACCGAAACGTTCTACACTCCTCAACCCGTGGCACCGACACTCCCCGAAAAAACACGTCTTAACGTCGATACGAGTTATCTTAAGAATGTAAACGGTTTAGGTCAGCCACTCCCGAAAGACGGTCTGCTGCCTGTTACGCCGACTTATGCAAATGCTGGTATGGCGGCAGGGAATATGGCTCCTACAACGCCGACTATTTCAACAACACCAGAAACTACGACCGAACCCGTCGATTCTTACGAACAATGGCTCCAAAAGAACGCAGACACCTACAAAAACACGTATAACAGCACCGTAGAGGCTATTGACAAAAATGCAGAATCTGCAAAGCAGGCGGCGGAAAATCAAAGGATACAGGCAGAACAGAACGCAGAGAGGGAAAGAGAACGTGCTAATGTTGACGCTCGTTCCAGTTACGCTCAAAACTTGTCTCAATACGGCAAAGTAGGCGAGCAAATGCAAAATATGGGCTTAAGCGGTAGCGGATACGGAGAATACCTGAACGCTCAGGCTTATGCTCAGCAGCGAGCTGAACAGCAAGCCGCAAACGCAAGTGCGACCGCCGCCAAGAGGGACGCTCAATATACCGCCGACCAGACAAAACTTGCTGCCGACCAACAGGCTAACAGCGACAAGCTTAATGCAAAGCTTAGCTATGAGCAAAACGTCAATCAGAACGCTGGCGAACTTGCCAAATATCAGCAACAGAAAGCCGAAGAGGCAAAAGCAAAAGCAGAACAGGAAGAGACTGAAAGAAAGGCTGCTTACGCAGAACTACTCTCACAAGCAAACAATGGCTCTTACTCTAAAGAGCAACTACAAGAGCTTGCAACGAAATACGGCTTATCCGAAAGCGATATTGCAGGCATTACCGACGCAGCCGACAAATACAAGCAGTCTAAGTATTCCGAAAACTACGCAAGTGCTATCGATAACATCAACCAATACGGCTCTGAACTCGAGTCTGACTATCTCGACAACCTGCTTGAACTCGACTACATCTCTAAAGAGCAATACGACTCCCTCAAGGAAAAATACAACAATAAAGTCGCTCTCGAATCGAAGAAGAAAATCGAGGAAAGTATGGAAAGCGGAGACTACGGCTCTATTGAGGCTACTCTCGAGAACGCTGACAAACTCTATGCTGACAAGAAAATTTCTCAGAGCGAGTATCAGGATATTTACGGTAGAGGTCAAGAGGCGGCGATTTCTGGGCTTGTCGGCAAAGATTACGGCGGCAATTTTGCGGGCTCCATTAACGATTTTGCCGAGGCAAATAAGGAACTCGACGATATGTATGCTGCAGGAAAGCTGTCTAAAGAAAAATATGACAGCTTGAAAGCAAAACTCAACGAGAAGAACGCCAAAGGCGTTACCGTTTATGTTCAAGGTCTCGGAAGTGGACGCAAGAACGACGACATCGATATTACTATCGGTCAAGGCTCCAGAAACAAAAAGAAAGAATACGACTTACTCTGCGGAGACGAGGTCACAGACCCTAACGCAAAAGAGGCTCTCAACAAACACGCCACAGGCGGAACGGGAGCTCCGAGCAACGGAACCCTCGTCGTATATGCAGGTAAAATGTATATCTACACAAAGAAAGGCTGGAGAAATGTTATCAGCGACCACAGCAAAATCGAGGACGCTATCGCCGATTATCTTAAAAACAATAAGAAATAACCCTCAAGATAGGAGATTTATATGTCTACACTTTCAAAACTCGCACAATACAACAATAACAGAGGCGTAGCACCTACTTCGGTAGGTGTTGCGTCCAAAAAAGAAAGCACATCAACCCTCGGTAAGCTGCAGAATTATGCACAACAGGCGGCGGAAGAACAAGCAAGAGCTGCTCAAGCTGCTGCAGAGGGAGAAAAAAATAATGGTGGCTTTTTTGGCGGTCTCGGCTATCTCGGGGAAAAGATAGGTCTCGGTTTTTTGAGTGGAATTGAGGGTATTTGGGACTACACTGCAGGCGGTCTTGCAAAACTGTTTGGTGCCGACGATTGGGCTGAACGGCAATTTGCTAACGACTGGGTTAATTACAGTCACGCAGACGAATGGTATAACCCGTCCGACGGTTGGAAAGTTGCAGGAGATGTTGCTGGCGGTATCGGAACGAGCTTGCCTGCCATTGCTGGCGTTGCCGCCGCAGCTGCTATTGCTTATTTCTCTGGCGGTTCGCTTTCAGGTGTGTCGGCAGGTATTATTTCTGGCGTTGTCGCTGGTCTTGGAGCTGCTGGTAACGCCACAAAAGAGGCTTATAGAGAGACGGGCGAGCTTGGCGGCAAAGAATTTGGTTACGGGGCTTTAAGTGGTATTACCGAGGGTGCCGTCGAGGGACTTTCGGCTGGTATAGGTGCTGGTACTGGTGCTATCGTCAAGAATATCTCTAAATCATTCGGCAAAGAGGTCGCAAAAACAACGGCTAAAGCCGCAGCAAGAGAAACATTTGGAAAAGCAATCATTAAGGGCTTTGTCGGCGAGGCTTTTGAAGAGGGGCTCTCGGAGTTTCTCGACCCTTATTGGAAACGTCTCACATACGACCCTGAGGCTAAGAACGCAACTGCTCAGGAAATCGGCTATGCTGCTCTTATCGGCGGTCTTAGCGGTGCTATTATGGGCGGTTTTGACGCTACTGTGCGAAATACGTCGAATACCATTAGGGGCAATAACATTGTCAATAAAGGAACCGCTACCGACGTTATAACAACTGCGGAAAATATTGCAAATAGTGATATTTATACCGACCAATACGAGTCGTTCGGGGCTGTTAAGAATATACTTAACGAACTCCAGACAAGTATGCAGAAGACCGACGGCGAAATTAGAACGGTTAAGCAAAAAATGCTACTCGGATACCTTGAGAGGGCAAATACTTATACCGTCTTTGAGCCTATGGTTCAAAAAAATGCCGCAAGAATCGTTGCAAACGCCGACGCTATTGCCGAACGTCTCAATACTTATGGTTATACGGACGCTCAGGGAAAGCCTATTACATATACAGCCGAGCAAATTCGTGCAGGAATCGACACGAACAACCCGAAATCTTATGCGAAAGCTCTAAAAACAAATAATATCCTTAGAACGCTTGCCGTGGTTGACGCTACGGGACAGCTCTATATGGATACAAAGAAATTTGAGGCAGCTACGCTTAGAGGCGAAACTTTAAGCTCTCAGGTAGACCTCAACAGGTTTATAGAGACTGCGTCGCAAGAAGAACTCCACTCGGTGGCGGAAAAGCTCGACATAGCCGACTGGCAAGGTCTCACAAACGAACAATTCAAAGAAAAAATCGTTGCTTTTGCCGAACGTGGTGGAATTGAAGAGTATCAGACAGAACAACACACAAATGCAGATATAAAAGCCGCCGCCGACGCTGTTGATGTGCACAAGGCTAAAGCCAAAATTCCTCAGAAGTTTACAGCGAAGAAAGACGGCGTAACCAGATATACGCAGGGCGGCGTTGATATGGCGGTAATAAAAAACGGCGATTCATATCGTATCTACGACTATGAATCGGGCAAGCTTTCAAAGCCTCTTACCCTGCAGCAAGTCAACGAAAGGCTTACCGAAATCAGAGGTAAAGTTGATTCTGTTGTAAACACAGCCGCAGTTGAGTCTATAACGACGGAGGAAAGCCGTCAGGCGGCGGAAATAGACGCTTATGCAGCGGAGAACATCTCTGCATATTCTAAGCTTAGCGACGCAAATAAAAGCCTTGTGCGTGGTGTGATTCGTCAAGCCAGAGCCGCAGGGATAAGCGAGGCGGACTCTCTTTCTTATGCTCGAGTAGCTGCTCACGCAGGAATAAATATCAGTTTTGACAAACAGGCAAAAGTAGGCGACATCGAAATTCTAAAGGTCGGCACCGACGAAAGCGGAAACGCAATTTATGCAGACGGTGTATATTTTCCTGAGACAAACTCGATTTATGTCAACCCTGAGGCAAAACGCAGTCAGGAGCGTTTACTTATTCACGAGCTCACTCACGCCATATTTACAACCTCAGACGGCAAGGTCTTTCTTATGGACGGCGTTGAAAAAATGTCCGCCGCCGAAAAAGAGACTATCATTAAACGCTATGTTGAGGCAGGTCACGGCGGCACAGTTGAGATTATAGACGAAATTAACGCTCACTTTGCTGAGGGGCAGCTCCAAAATAAAAAACTGCTTAAAAGATTAACTGAAGAAAAACCGTCGTTCAAACAAAAAATATTGTCGTTTTTCAAAACATCGTCGTCAGAATATAATTCCGACGAACGGTTGTCTGGTGCCGCAAAGAAACTTTACAAGCAATACAAAAAGATGTTTGACTCTTTTGCTGCAGAAAATCAGCATAACAACGCTTTTGAGCCTGTAAAAATCTCTGAGGCGGCGGATAGTTCCCGTATGGCATTGTCAGACGCCTTGAAGACACTCGGGGAATATAGCGAGACACGTAAACGTCATATTGAAAGCCGAGAATATGATACTATTTCTCGTGATTACAACGAAATTTCGGAGTTTATTAAGTCTGCAAATAAGCTGGCTCCCGTAAAACGCTTGCATATCGGCACGATAAGTGACACAACGGCGGAATTGGTTTTCAAAAAAACTGGCGTTGATATAAAAAATTACGATTTTGTTCTCGCAAGCAATTATATTGCCCACATTTTTGACGGTCACGGGGACGTAAATGTAGAAACTCCCAGAGGACAAAAGGCTGTTACTTTTGCAAATATCGAGAATGTTCTCGAAACAGTTATCACACCCGACGATGTTTCTTTGGTTAGCGATAATAATGGAACGGCATTACGTTTTGAAAAACGTTTAGACGGTCGGAATATAGCAATAACAGTTACCTCCACTAAAAAAAGCACCCTTACGCTTAAGAGTGCTTGGATAATCAATGAAAGTGGAGGTCGTACACCGTCAGCAAATGCAACAGCCCTTGCAGGAACGTCCAAAACGAGCGGCAGAAGCTCCACTACAAATAGTATATCCAAAAACACAGAAAAAGTCAACGCTAAACAGGCTAAAACCTCAAAAAACGTAAAATATGCTCTCCCTGAGATAGATAGCAGAGGTAAAAAGCTTACCGAACAACAACGTCAATTCTTTAGCGACAGCAAAGTAGTAGACAGTAAAGGCAACTTACAAGTTGTCTATCACGGGACGAATAATGAGTTTTATACATTCAACAAAGAGCTTGTTGGCAAAGGTATAGACCAGTTTGGGGCAGGTTATTACTTCACTACAGATAAAGGCGGTGCTGAAAACTACGGCAGTAGAGTATTAGACGTGTATCTGAATATTAAAAAGCCGTTCACTATCACTATGACTGACAGTGGCGGCGGCTTAGACCAGTTTTATAGCCGTTCACTGACTAAAACGCAGGCGTATAAAATACTTAAACTGCACCCTGAACTTTACAGCACGGATAACAGTCCGCTCGGAGACTGGAGCGAGCGTTTTTGGACTGAGGGAGCAACAGAATCTGTAATTAGAGAAGTTGCTGCTCAAATGACTCAAATAGGCAGTTTTGCAGATAATTCGATGTTTGGTTATTATCCGAACGAGTTTCACGCTGCTATTAAGGAAGTTCTCGGATATGACGGTGTTAAGGTTGATTTGCGTAATGGAGAAAGTTTCTATGTTGCGTGGGAGCAAAATCAGATAAAAGATACCGCTAACGCGAGACCGACAACCTCTCCCGATATACGATACGCACTACAACTTGGCGACGAGCAAATAACCGTAGGCAGCGAGCAAGGTAAAAACCTTGTTGCTTTACATAACTTGTCAGAGCAAAACCTCCTAAGGGTTTTGCAACTTGGAGGCTTTCCTATGCCGTCCATTGCCGTTACCAAAGTTGATTTACCACACGAGAATTACGGCAATATTTCGATAGTTTTTGGACGGAATACTATTGACCCAGAGGTTGATAGCAGAAACGTTGTTTACGATAGGGACGCTTGGACGCCTACTGCTCCGTCAACGGACGTAAAACTCAAAACAGAGGCTGTCGATTCTCTTATAAGCGAACTGCAAGGTGAGGTGGGCGAGTATAGCGGCTATCGTTATGACGTAGACAGATTTTTTGACGGTAGATACAAAAACGGTGCTGGCGAATACGTTATCGAAGATTATAACTACAACAAGAAAACTGTAGGCGAATTAGCAACGCACAACGCAGGAATAATGGCTGCATATCTAAAAGAAAAAGGTGCAGATATTAGCCCGATATACGCCGAACGTGGCTTTACAATGGGCTGGCAGTCGTTCACTCGCTCTGAGGCACAGGCTTTACTTCAAGCGGTCGGAATAACCGAAAATATTACAAGAGATAATATAACAGCCGAGCAACGTGCCGAAATTTTAGAAAAGTATATAAACTACAAAGCAGAAAAGAACTACAGGCTCTTGAAAAGACGTAAGCCAGAAACAACGTTCGAGTCGTGTTACGAGAGAGCGAAAAGCAATTACGACGACGGGGACGTTTCGCAACTGCTATTCTTGTCTGAAGACTTTTATAACAAAAACAGACCTAAAGATGTTCTTGACGACGCTGCTACGGAGAAAAAACTCAGAGATAGCATATCGGATATGGAAGACTTTTATTCGTGGCTCTGGAATAAGATAGAAAACACTTTTGAAAAGAAAGGAGTTTATAACGATTCCGACGCTTTTGATAGGTATGGAAACCGTCGTTCGTTTGAGCAACGGTATTATGCATATACAGTCGGAAATATTGTCAAGGCTATGTCTAAGGGCTCGCAGGAGGGCAATGCGTTTTTAGGCGGTATGACGTCGGGAGCTCTTGCTGCAAAGCTTTCCGTTCAGTTTGACAGCATTGAATCTATACGGGCGGCACAAGATTATCTCAAGCTCGTATCTAACGAGGAAATTGAGGCTTTCAACAGCAAAACATACGAAATGTATGACGAAATCGTAACTGAAATTGCAGGGGCAAGCAGCGATTTTATGAGCAATCAGACTCGTAGAGATGATGTAGGCAATATTTTAGGAGAATGTGCGACAGTAACACCTCTTAATATTGAGAATATCAAAAGGAAATTTGCGAAAGAAACGAAAGGCTATGACGTCGGATATAAGTTTAACGACAGTATAGCAAACAAAGTATTCGCTTTATTTCAGGTTCTTCAGCATATTCCGACGACATATTTTGAGGCAAAGCCTCGCAGGGCTGTCGGTTTATCTGAAATAGTTAGTGTTGTTTTACCTAAAAACTCGAGCACGGAGCTTGTTTCAAAACTGAAAAGTAAACATATTCCTTATGAGTTTTATGACGCAAGTAACGGGACGACTCGGCAAGATGTTATTAGAAAAATCGACTCGGCAAGATTCGCTCTGCCAGATACAGATTCTACAGGTAAAAAACTGTCCACGCAACAAAGAGAGTTTTTTGCAAACAGCAAGGTTGTCGATAAAGACGGACGGCTCCTTATGGTTTACCACGGCACTCCTAATGGCGACTTTTACACTTTTGAGTATGATAAAAGCAGACAAACTGGGACAGACTACGGTAAGGCGTTCTACTTTACAACAAATCTGAAAAACGCAAAAGGTTATGCTAAGGACAATCATAGAGACCCCCGAGTAAAAGAATATGAATTAAAAAGGGAATCGTTAAAAAAGCAAATTCTTGCAGAAACCGATACAACAAAGAGGCAAGAACTTGAAAAACAATTCCGTAATGTTAAGGTAGACGGCAAATCTATACTTGAAATTCTGTATGATGTTGACTATGATACGGGAGGAGAAGTTCGTCAGGTTTATTTGAATCTTGTCAACCCGTTAATTGCCGACGCACAGAAAAAGTATCATTATGAAGTTTATCCTGAATTGTTCAAGCAGGCTATCAAAAATGGTAATGACGGTATTATTGTTAGAAACGTAGACGATAGTTCAAAGTTTGGTGTGGGCTTGTCAGATGTTTACATTGCGTTCTCTCCTGAGCAAATTAAGCTAACGACCAACGAAACGCCGACAGTAAATAGCGATATACGCTTTGCTTTGGACGATTCCGACCGAGACATCAGAGGTAATTATACGGCAGGACAAAGAGCTAAATTTGCTGCAAACAACACGGCTATGAAAGTCTACTCTCGTTCGGACGCAGAGTCTGTTATAAGTGCCATTATGGACGAACACCTTACGTTTGACGACGGGAAATACGGTGTTCTTGCTGGTAAAAACAGAGCTGAGGTCGTCGATTACCTGTTCAAGAAACTCAATACCGTAAAAGAGGGGTATAGAATCGGCGTTGCGTTGAAAATTGCAGACTACCTCATTGATAATACTACTCTGTCGGATATGTATGCTGCTGAAACTGTCTCTGAGTCTATGAGGACACTCTCGGTGTTGCGTTATTATATGCACAAAATGGACTTGAGCGGTATTCAGTCAGAGATAAAACACAGATACGACAATAAAAATACTATCAACTTGCTCTGGGCTGCTCCAAAAGGCGAAAAGGGAATTGCTCCTGATACACTCGCTCAATCATTAGAAAGCGACGCAATATTCTTAAGCGGCTGGAACGAGGCGGATATGTTCTTTGAAATGGTCGATATGTATGAATCGGCAAGGCGAGACGTCCAAGAGAGTGTGCAGCAGCAAAGCCTCAAAGACTATGGAGGAAAGGAACAGCTCGAAAAACTCCGTCAAGATATTGCAAGAGATATTTTGCTTGCCTACGACAATAAGGGCACAAAGTCGAAATACGCAAAACTTGTTGAGAAATACACGACACAAATACAAAGCCTTAAACAGCAAGTTAGAGAGGCTAACAGCTACAATAGGCTCGTAAACAGCGTGGTAGACAAGGCTCAGCGTATGAGAGACCTTAAGCTCGGCACGTTCTTAAACTCGACACAGTATAAAAACGACGTATTCAAAAGCTCTATCGAGGGGCTCGCTCGTATCAAAAACAGAGGGAACTTCAATATTGCAGGTACCCGTAAGATATTAGCAGACCTTAGGACGTGGTACACGACAGATAACCCGATTCTTGCAGATACCTACGAACAAGGCGTTGCGGATATGCTTGACAGTTTTTCTGCTGGAAATAAACGCTTTACGAAAGAGGAACTCGTCACACTTAACAATGTAATGGCTTACTTTACGAAATACGTTGAGAACTTTAATAAAGTTTACAAGAACGGCAAGTGGGTAGAGGCTATTCCTGAGGCGACAAAGTATATTGACACCATACACGCAAACTCTGAGCTGAAAGTCGGGTTATTCAGAAAGCTCGCAGGAACAACGTATATGCAGACATTCGGAGACCCTATGACGGTCGCACGTCGAATGGATATGTATGAACCTAACGGGTTTTACACTGAGACGCTGCAGCAACTCAGAGACGCCGCAGTAGATTCTCAGATTGCCGAAATGGAGATAATGTCGAACTACGACACCTTTATGAAAAAGAACAAGAAATATCTTGCTCGAATCACTAAAGAAACTGTGCCTTACGGAGGCAAAGATGTCCCGAGGTCTATTCTTATCGGTTTGTATATGACACTTAAGAGACAGCACGCTCAGGCAGGGCTTGCTCAAAATGGCTTTGCTTATGTCGATACGGACGGAAAACGTGTTCGTATTGACGGCTTTGCTCCAAATATCGAAACCGACGCAGAACTGTATTTTATGGTTGTCGAAGAACAAAAGAAAATAGAAAGTCTTTTGTCGGCAGCCGACAAGGAATACATTGCCATTCTCGAACAGGCGTATAATAACGACGCAAAGAAATTGAAAGCAGACAGAGATATGCAACGTCTTGGCTTTACGAACGCAACCGAGGAATATTATTATCCTATCCGCCGTGGCAATATTGCCAAAAACGTTGATACGTCCGATATTCAGGGTGAAATTGACAGAGTAAGCAATTCGTCGTTCAACAAAGACACCGTCAAAGGTGCAAAACAGGAACTCTTTATAGAGTCTGCCGACACGGTGTTTAAGCGGCATATTCACGCTGTTTGTCAGTATGCGTTCCTGTCTCCTGCTATAGAGACATACAATCGGATTTTTAACCTCGATGTGTCTGGCAACCCGAACAAACCCGTAAGCGTTGCTACTGAAAGTGCAAATACGTGGGCGAAAGGCAATAAATATTTCTCTAAGCTTATATCCGACATACAGGGTATTCCCACGTCGTCTGGAGAGGGCAACAAAGTGCTCGGCTTTATCCGTGGCAACTATGCTAAATTCCAGCTTGGAGCAAACCCGAAAGTCTGGGTAACACAGTTATCCTCACTTTTCGCCTCGTCGAGTATCCTTGACGCAGACAGCATAACGAAAGGTATGTTTATCTCGGCAAAAGACGTCGATACATACTGCTCGCTGGCTAAGCTTAGAAACAAAGATAATACGGCTGCGTTGGCTCAGGGCGTTTTAGACAAGCTCGGTAAGGTTTCCGACGTGCTTATGGCTCCTATCGGTAAAATGGATAGATTTGTAGTTTGCAGGCTTTTTGGAGCGTGTCAAGTGCAGGTTGCTAAAAACGGAGGGGCAAAAATAGGAACCGAGGCAAACAAAATAGCCGCAGGACAGCTTTTGAGACGTGTTATTCTGGAAACGCAGCAAAACTCCGTGGCGACGGAAAGGTCGGCTGCAATGCGTTCTGGCAATGAAATATTGAGAACTGTGACAATGTTTACGGCGGACAGTATGAAAGTTGTTGGACGTGTAATCGACTCTATCGGCGAGTTATCTACGCTTAAAGCGAAACTCAAAGTAACGTCGAATGCAGACGTCAGGGCAACATTGCAGAAAAGTATAAAACTTGCAAATAGGAAAGTCAGGAAATCCGTTACGTCGCTTGTAACGTCGGCGTTATTTATGGCAGCAATCGCACAGCTGTTTAGTTGGCTTTACAATAAGGACAAAAAAGACGACGAAAGCACGGCTCAGACGGTTTTGATAGACTTTCTTGGCAACCTTATCGGCGGTTTACCTGTAATCAAAGATATTTACGCAAGAATCGCTCAGGGGTATGACTTTTCTAACTACGCTTACTCGTCCATAAACGACCTGCTTGATAGTTCGATAAACCTTGTAGAGGCGGCGAAAAATCTCGTTTCAGGCGACGCAAGTCAGCAAGATATTGCAAAAGGCGTTAAAAACCTCTCGTATTCACTCGGACAGATGTTTGGTGTGCCGACGAGGAACATCTACAACATTGCATACGGTCTCACAAAGAGGGTAAGTCCTGTTTCGGCATACAAAATCGATAATCGGTTTTACAAGAAAAACTATGTTTCCGACCTTAATAAGGCACTTGAGAACGACGACGCAGAAATGGTTTCGTATATTATGAGCCTTATCTACAATCAAAGAATTGGAGATAAGGTAAACGAAGAAACGAGGCAAAAACTAAGTGATTTGTATGCAAAAGGCTATTCGATTCTCCCGAGGTCTATCGGCGACTCTATCAGATACGACGGAAACGAGATAGAAATGAACGACGCTCAAAAGAGGCGTTTTATGTCGATATATTCGCAGGCAAACCGCTACATTGAAAAACTACTTGCAAGCAGTGGCTACGGCAAACTGAGCGAAGAAAAACAAGCAAAAGCCATAAAGAGCATATATGACGCTTTCTACTATCAGGCTATATCCGATTTAGTCAGGCAAGACGCAAATAATACGCTCGGGGAACTATCTCGCTATATAACGATAGAAAAACTTGCCGTTGTATTCTCGGGACTTTCGGAGATTGCGTCAGACGTCGATTCTAAAGGCAATACAATTTCTGGCTCGAGAAAGAAAAAAACTATTGCGTATCTGCTTAAACAAAGCCTGTCGGACGGAGAAAGATTGCTTATAATGTGCTACAGAGGCTATTCGATTCAGGACGGCGATTATAAAGGTTACACTGAACAGCGAGCGAAAATAATTTTGCTCAAATACATATTGAGCTTAAAAGCAACGCAAGCCGAAAAAGCAAAAATAGCCGCAGAGTGTGGTTTTTCTGTAAAAAACGGCAAAATAGACCGCAGTTCACTCTACTCTGGTGTCGGCAGCCTGAGTAAAAAGAATAAATAGTGACTAAACAGACTTTAATCTATGCTAAGATTATCTACAGGAGGCAAGGAGTATGTTGAAAATCACTCCCACTGTGGAATCTGAAGTTACGAAAATCGTTTGTCCTCATTGTCACGAGAAACTCCCTCGGGTAGGAATACCTAAAGGCAGCCGCATATCGAGCCTTACATTTAAGTGCAGGAAATGCGGCAAGCTGTGGGAAGTAAAAACCGAATAAAAAATTAAGAACATTGTGCCAAAATCCGAGAGATAGAGCCCTTACCACTAAGTGGTTTGGGCTTTTTTTCTCAAAAATTTCCAACAAGGAGGTATCGAGCGTATGAAACCTTGCACGAGCAACAGATTTGCAACCAACAAGGGCGGCATTATTAAGGCACCTAAGCCTCAGACCGACCAACCGAAATCTACAGTTGTTAAAGGTAGCGACCTTAGAGACGGCAAGAAAAAATAAGCCGCAGCAGCTGCTAAAAATCAATCAGGAGGATAAACGATTATGGAAGACGAAAAAAATAATCAACTCGACGTAGACGAAGTCGATAAAACCGATTCCGACGACGAGGAAATCGTAGACGAAGACAATCTCGACGACGAGAGGGACGACGAGTTTGAGTATGACGAAGACGGCAACATCATTATTCCCGACGTTATCGACGAGGACGCCGAAGACGAAGAAGACGCTGCCGACGACGAGGAAGAGCAGGACGAAACCGACGGCGAAAATAATTCCGACGAGAACGAGGGCTCCGACGAAGAAAACACCGAAACGGAAGTAGTCAAGCCTGCAACCGACGAGAAAGATAAGAGAATTGCAGAGCTTGAGCAGGAATTGACAAAATTGAAAGCTCAAGGCAAGGAGACCCTTTCTAAGCTCGGCGTAAAAGACACGGGAAACGTGTTGGAGGGGCTTGAGTCCCTCGCTGCGGAGGCGGACGATATTTCTGTCGAAGACTACCGTAAAAAGAAACAGGAGACCGAACAAGCCGACGAGGCTAAAAAGATTCTCCAAAAAGCGGAGTTTGAGAAGAAAGCCGCCGCCGACCTTGCGGAACTCAAAAAATATTATCCAGAGCTTGCCAACGTAAAAACAATTTACGAGATAGAAAATCTCGTCGAGTTTGGGCGTTACAGAGATTTGGGTATTGCACCGAAACAAGCGTATGCTGCCGCAAACCCCGATAAACTTAGGGAAAACGCTGCTAATGCGGCTAAGCAGAAGTCTTTGAACGAGACAAAAAAACACTTGCAGTCGTCGGTGCCAAAAGGCAGCAAAGACACGTCTATTACAATGACAAAAAAAGAGCTTGCAACGTGGAGAGACCTTTTCCCGACGTTGTCAGACAAAGAGTTGGTAAAACTCTATAAACAATCTAAATAAACAGGAGTAAAAAGTTATGTTCTATCTTAAAAAAATCGAAAACGCAAGAATGAACGTGCCTGAACCCGAATTTTACGAAGTGACTGCCGAAGAGGCTGTCTCCTACGGCGAGGCTCTCGTTCTTTCAAGCGGAAAACTTACGAAATGCGGTGCCACTACGGCTCCTGCGTTTATCGCAATGAAAGACATCGGGGCGAGCGACACCGATAGAAAGTGTCCCGTTTGCCGAGTCGAATCGAATCAGGTGTATGAAGTTCCTATCCAAGCGGCACCCACGGGAATTGTTGAGGGAGATAAGGTTACTCTTCATACCGACGGCTTGCAGGTAACTGCAACGAAAACAAGCGGCGTAGTCACCATTGTTTCATTGAACGGTGCGACCGCTGCAGGCGACAAAGTTGTCGTAAGAATCTAACGGAGGTTTACATTTATGAGTAACTTTATCTACAGTGCTATGTCGGGCAAAAACGACCCTATGTTCGGTAAATTTGAACACCCGATTAAAGCACTTATCGAACAGGAGTCCAATATCTGCGAAAAGAAAAAGTCGATTCTCGATTTTCTTTACAACGTAGAAAAATCTAACCGCTATGCGGAAACCGTTATCGGCGAATCCGATTTCGATACTTTCAAGAGTAAGGAAGAGGGTCAGGGAGCTGAAAACGACAGCGTCGAAAAGACGTTCGACAAAACTATCAGCCACATCGAATTTGCGAAAGAGTTTACCATTACCAGAAAAATGGCGGACGACGCAAAATTCGGTATGGGTACCAACTTCAAAAACAAACCTCGCAAGTTTGTTCGTGCATACTACAAGACCCGTATCAAAATCGCCGCTCAGGCTCTTATTAACGGCACGGCAACCAGTATGACGTTTAACGGAGCAAAGGTTGACCTTTCTACCGCAGACGGTAAAGCATTGTTCAGCAACGCCCACCCGTATGCGACCGACAAAATGAAAGGTAAAACCCAGAGCAACTATTTCTACGGTGCGGTTTCGGCGTCGGCAGATAAGCTCGAAGAGGCTCTCGGCGTTGCAGCAAACAAACTCCGCAACTTCAAAGACGAAAACGGCGAAGTTATGGAATATGTTGCGGACACACTCATTATCCCTTGCAACAGACCGAAACTTGAGGCTCTTGCAAAGAAAGTGGTCGGCTCCGAAAGAACCGTCGGCAGCAACAACAACGACATCAACACTCAATACGGCAACTGGACTATCGTCGTTCTTGACGGCTGGGAAACCACTGACGATAGGTTTATGATTATGTCTTCCGAGGCAAACGAAAACCTGCTTGGCAATATGTTTTACAACAGGGTTCCTCTCGACATCACGAGCGACATCGACAAGCACACCAGAAACTATTTCTGGAACGGCTATTGTCGTTTCGGTATCGGTTTCAACACGTGGAAACACATTGCTCTTATCGTCAACGCTACGGGCGAGAGCACGGTTTCTGGAGCAACTGCTCTCTAAAATCTTAACGTCTACAGGAGGTGTCTATGAAAGTCTTTGAGCTTTACAAGTCAGTAGCTCAGCTGGGCTTTGAGGACTCTTTGGAGGAAGACGAGAGATTCTTTTACGCAGCAAACAGGGCTTTACTACAGGTTTGCAAAATCAAGCCTGTAGTAAGCCACTACGTGCTTAATCATAAACCGCTCAAAAATTTGGTAACGGAATCTACGTTTACTCCGATAGAACGAGCGGAAGACCTCGATTTTGAGGTAACCGACGCTAAGGCGTATTATTTCGAGGCAGACGGTAACGGCGTCGCTTATATCGAAAAACAGGACGCAAACAGCGGCTCTTGGTCTATTATTCAGCAAATAATGCTTTCGTCTACAGGTGCTTTTATTTCATATAAAGGCTTTATCAAGGACGGGGCGAACTACATTAGCGGACAGGTAAGACTCAGATTCTCGGGAGAGTTCTTGTATTCGGTGCGTAATATCGCTATGTATGAGCATTTACGCAGTGCTGAAGAGGGCGATATCCCTGCCTACGAGCCTTATACTCGCTATAATATCCGCTCCCTTGCGAGCGATTTCTTGGCTCTTTGTTGTCCTCCGATTCAGGAAGACGACGAGCATAAAATCTTAAATCAAGACTACCAAATGGAGGGCGACTCGATTATTCTTTTGCCGTATGACAAAAGGGGTGTGTTCAAAGTGCTTTACGAGAGACTCCCTCAGATGTTAGTCAATACTGGCTCTGTATCCGACGACGAGACCGTTATCGACCTCGACGAAGAACTCTGCAGCTTGCTACCAACCCTTATTGCTGCTTATGTCTGGGTTGACGACGAACCGTCTAAATCAGAGTATTACTTGAGCCTTTACAGGGAACGTGCCGTCGATATAGAACGCAGAAATATCGACAACAAGCCTGTGATGTACAATAATTCAAACGGTTGGTAAATCTATGGCGAATTTTAAGACTGCAAAAAATATCCTACAGGACAGGGATACATACAACAGGTATTACGGCGATTTCAGAGGCGTTGATTTCTCGTCCGACCACACTCAGGTTCACGAGCAACGCCTTGCTTTTGCCGTAAATATGTTCAGAGACTACCAATCGGGACAGGGGCAAGCCCTTGAAACCATTGCAGGGTTTAGACGTCGTGTCGTTTTACCCGAAGAAAGCAGCGTGCACGGCATATTCTACTATAAACATAAGAACGCCCAGAACGAGACTTTAACAAAAGTCTTAATTCATTCAGGAAATAAATTGTATTTGTGGGGTAACTACCCGAACTCTGTAAACGTTGTTGCTACAGAGACCGTAGAAACGCCTCAGGCGGCTGAGACTTCAAACGGCACTCCGATATATAAAGCAGTGCTCCCGAGCAAGGTATTCGCCGTAGTGTCTCTCAGACGGCAAGACGGAACCGACCTCACGGCTCTAATTTCCTCGTATGACCCGACAACGCATATCCTGACTTATGCAAGCAGCGAAATAGCCGTCGGAGAAAGGCTTTTGTATGACTACAAAGAGGGCGTTATCGAATCGAGCGACGCCTTATTCAGCGGTATGAATGACCGCAGAAGTGCGTCCTTTATTTTTAATAACAAACTGTATATTATCGACGGACTAAATTATCTCGTCTATGACGGGTTTACAGTTAAAAACGTGTTATCCGAGGCGTATATTCCGACAACGTATATAAACGTTGTTCCCAGCGGAGAGAACGCCGACATCGGCAAAGAATACGAACAAAGAAACATTCTGCAGCCAAAATTCAAGACAACGTTTATAGCCGACGGAAAAACAACCGAATTTTACCTAAACGAAAACGAGCTCAATTCTGTTGTCGGCGTAGAAGTTTACGGCGAAACAAAAACGGCAGGAATAGACTACACTGTAGATTTAGCAAACGGTAAAATCACTTTTACGACGGCTCCTGCAAAACCTGAAACGGTCGTGCAGGTCGCAGCAACGGACGGAGCGGCTGCGGTTTATTATCCTGAATTTTATGCTGGAATCGTAATTACTGCAAGTAAGATATTTACGAGTGTATCTGGCGTTACAAAGCAGGAAAGCACCGTGTCCGAGCTTATAACAAAGTGCACGCTTGCCACGATATACGATAACCGTGTGTTTTTGTCTGGCAACCCGAACTACCCGAACCATATTTTTTACTGCGGTCTGAACAATGCGACTGGGTTTATCGACCCGACGTATTTCGGCGTGTTGAACTATATGCAGGACGGTGTCGGTATTGCACCGATTACGGGTATGATAACTGTTGCAGATACGCTAATGGTGTTAAAAAACGATACCCAGCAGGACGGCTCGACGTATTTCCATATGGCTCAGCTTACCGATTCTAACATACAGCCTAAAATATACCCGTCCTCACAAGGTTTAAGCGGTATAGGTTGTCTCGGTGCCTGCGTCAATTTCCTTGACGACCCGATTTTTATATCCCGTCTCGGCGTTGAGGCTGTCGGGCAACTCTCTGTGCGTTATGAACGTGCGAATGAACATCGTTCAAGCCTTATAGACGCAAAGCTCGTCAATATGAACCTTTCTCACGCTATAGTAGAAGAGTGGAACGGCTATTTGCTCGTGCTTGTAGACGGCAAAATGTTTATGGGCGACAGCCGACAAAAATATCAGCACGATATAGGCGTGCCGCAATATGAGTGGTATTACGTCGAGGGTATCGGCGTTTACAAAAATCAATATCCAGAATACAGCTACGCCTTGTATATGTCTGACGAACTTGTCGGGGCAAAAGTCCACTGGTGCCGCAAATGCGGTAAAAGTGCAACTCACTGCACCTGTTCGGAGGACGAAAAAGACATAATCGAGATTCCGCTGCAGCTGGCAAACGCAGTATATTATGCTGACACAAACGAAACGAAAGACCTCAGGGGAACTGTCGTAAACGAGCCGAACTATGCAGGCGTTGCAGAAACGGAAGTTGTGGACGAGGGTGTAAAAATCTCTATCAACAACGAAACGTTTACCGTCGGTGTGTATTACACTGTGCACCCCGTTGTAGACATAATTTCTGGCGATATTACTCATTACGAGGCGTATTTATGCGACGGCAAAGGAAACTATACGGGCGGCGTGTTCAAACAGGCTACAACGCTTAAGAATATGGCTGACAATATCTTTTTCGGCACAGAAAATGGCGTTGTTTGCTCGTTCAATTTCGATAAAAGAGGCACGGACGGCGAAATTCCGACGCAATATTACTCTTTCGACGAGAGAACTATTTACTGCGGAGCTGCCACAAAAATGGACTGCTGCGGTATTCCGCATTTGACGAAAAACACGATAAAACGCTCTACCGTCATAAAAACAAAGTCATTCCGCAACTCTGCGGCAAAAATAAAGGTCAGGACGAATAAAAAGCCATATCAGCAGATAGCCAGAATCAATACGTCTCTATTCTCGTTTGAAGATATGAACTTTTCGGACTTTACCTTTAGCACAAGCGAGCAAAGCCTTTTCGCTATCAAAGAAAAGGAAAAACAGTGGGTTGAAAAGCAGTATTACATATACTCGGACGAATACCTTAAACCCTTTGCTCTTTACTATGTCTCTTACCGCTATCAGGTGGTCGGAAGACTGAAACAATAGGAGGCTTATATGGCAAAAAAACAATTTGCAAACATTTCTAACGCAGAGCTTGCGGCAAAAGGTGTCGTAGCTCTTGCGGATAAGCCTAACGTTGCAGCCAGTTACGGTGTAGGCGGTCTTTCGCCTACACAACTTAAACTGTGGTTTGATAACCTCGGCAGACTTTTGGCAGGCAAAATCAACGAGATTCAGACCGCCTTGAGCGAATCGGGGCAGGAGTATGTAGGTATCGACAATCTGGGCGAAACGATAACCTCCCTCGGAGACCTTACGGCGTCGTTTCTTAATGGCGGTTTTGCTACGATTATGCTTGCGTATCACTCTGCCTCAGATATGGGTGACGAAAAGAATCTTGCAACGTTACAGGCGATAATCAACGAAAAGGCACGCCTTATTTCGGAGTTTACCGAGGCGTTTAATAATTACAAGACGCTTATAAAATCGTCCTCAGGAGCCGCTGAAGTGGGTATTTCGGACAGCTACAACGGGACAGGAAAGAAGTTAAGCAACCTCGTCTCCGACATCGCTAACGGCACTCTGGCGGCTAAAATAACTCTGCAGTGTTACGGCTTTGCGACGTCGAACAAGGCAACGGCAACAAGTAAGACGCTTAAAGAGTATGCTGACGCCATTGCCGACGCTTTGCAAGGCGATATAAACAGCGGTTTGCTTGAAAAAATAAACGACCGCTACACTAAAACGCAGACGGATAATTTCTTGGCTCTAAAAGTCGATAAATCTACATATCAGACGGATAAAAACATTTCGGACGGAAGACTCGATAGTCTTGAAAGTCGTGCAACGACCGTTGAGGGTAATATCGGCGATATATCTAAAATTACTGCAATCGGAGCAGATATTGCTTTGGCAATTCAATCGCTTAATCAGGACATAGACAGCCTGCAGCTCGGTGTAAAACCTCGCATTATCCGTGGCGTTGTTTTATGGGCTACGCCTGAAAATCTCAACGCCGCTCTCGTTGCCGAACTCAATAAAAAGGTCAAAGAAAGCACGGGAAGAGATACTCCCGACAATACAGACTCTGTTCAAGTTTGGGATAATCAAATGCCCGACGCAGGTAAAATTTATACTTATCATTACTGGTCGTCTGCCGTTATAGGAGACGAACTTGACGGCTGGTATCTGGCAAGCATTTATATGTCGCCTGCAATTACGGATATTCCGAGTTATGTTTTGAATATTCTTTCAAGTTCGTGGTCGGAAAATGCCGACTCTAACGGGCTATATTACATAACGGTGCCGCCTGCTACGCACGGTATGGGCTCCGATATGTCGCTTTATATCGACCTCAGACGTAAAGACGCCGACGGGAATTTCTCGTCCTGTAACCTGTTTACTGTGTCTGCAGGCGGAACGGTTGTTTGCTACACCGACGAAAAGTTCGAGGGTAAGCTTATCGTTCGTGTCGGCAAAGCGTATTACACGACAAATACAACAAATATCGTTTCCATTGAAATGGAAAAAGTAAACGGGCTCGAGGAGGCTCTTGCCGCAAAAGTCGATAAAAACGGCGGCGAAGTAGCCGAGACCGTTACGACGTTTCCCGATATATCAGGCACGGCGGCTAATCTGGCAAGCGGCAACACGCTTAAAGTTCTGTTCGGGAAAATAAAAAACTGGCTCGGACGTCTTAAGGCACTTGCTTTTAAGGATAAAATCAAAAATGCCGACGTCGATTCTGCCGCTGCAATCGAATATGCGAAACTAAGCGGCGTTGCTCCAGAGTCCCACTCGCACGACGACAGGTATTACACCGAGTCGGAAATAAATACAAAACTTAATGCGAAACAGGATACGCTTTCGTGGGACGATACGCCGACGTCAGGTAGTAGCAAGCCTGTAAAATCTGGCGGTGTCTATACCGAGCTCAACAAAAAAGTTACAGCCTCAGGCGGCGAAATCGGGGACACAAAGGTTACATTTTCCGACGCAACAGGAACACGCTCAAATATCAGCTCTGGAGACACAACAAAGAGCCTCTTCGGCAAAATCAAACAATGGTTTGCTGCTCTCGGCACTTTGGCGTTTAAGTCCTCTATAACTAACTCAGATGTATCGTCAAGTGCTGCTATTGACAAAAGTAAAATCTCAGGACTCGGTTCGCTGGCTGCAAAAAACACCATAAGCAATGCCGACGTTGCCTCGGACGCCGCTATCGACAAAAGCAAAATAAGCGGTTTAGGTAGCTTGGCTGCAAAAAGTAGCATTACAAACTCGGATATTGCAAGCAATGCAGCAATATCGACATCTAAAATTTCAGGCTTGGGGAGTCTCGCTACGAAATCATCGGTCGGAACAAGTGATTTTGCGAGCGGAGCGACAGCTCCCGTTGCAACAAAGGCACTTTACGCAAGTGACGATACATCGAAAGGAACAATAGAAACAAGACTTACAAATCTGGGTTTTAAGTCGGGAGCCGCAGGAATTACTCAAACAAACTGCACCATTTCTACGAACTCCCTACAAAAAATGGGCAAGTGGTGCATTTTCAACTTTGAAATGAGTAAAAGCCAAAACGGAAATTACACCATAGCAATAACGATACCTGAGGGTTTCAGACCCAAAGACACCACGCAAATTATTTTATTGGAGCCTGGGAGTTCTTTGGGAGCTCAGTATTGTAGGGTGTTTGCTAACGGCAAAATTACAAATTTTAACAGCACTACAGCTTTTAAGCCAGGATATGCAAGCAGTTACGTGTTTCATAATGTCTGGTGGAAACTTGAATAGGAGGTAATTTATGGGCGAAATCAAACTTAAAAACGTATCTAACCCTCTTGAACTGCTCGAGACACTTAAGGCGTTAAAAGCAACCGTGGACGACAACGCCGCTGCGGCAGAAAAAATAAAACAGGTGCACGAAACGCTCGGCGGCACGCAGTATATTAAGGTCTTTACGAATCTTGACGGCTGCTCGCTGCTAAACGGAAATAGCAATCTGTCGGGAGGATACCTGTATTGTTAAAAGTAAACGAACGCAACCCTAAGGAAATGGCTGTCATTACAAAAGCGAAAGACCTTATGGAACACAGCTGCAAAATGACGGCAAATACAAACCATTTTCCTAAGAAATACAGGTTTTCGATAGGTGCCAGAATAGAAAACATCGCTATCGACATCTACGAAAACCTTGTCCGAGCAAACGAGTGCGACATTAACGACGCCGCCGAAAGACGCTCCAGATACGAGTGCCAGAAAGAGGCGATAGTGTCGTGCAAATTGCTTAACACAATGATAGAGTTAGCCTACAAACTTAAAACTATCGAACTTGAAATGAAATCGGTAGCATACTGGAGTGGGCTTGTCGTAGAAGTCAAACGTATGACTGCCGCTTGGAGGAATAGCGACAAGCGGAACAGCAGCCATAGTGGTTGATTAAGCACATCTCTTAGGGTATGCTCTGCCCCTCCTAACTCGTCGAACTCGTACAATGTTCGCAATGTCAATTCGGACGGTAGTTTGAACAACAACAATGCGTATAACGGTAACAACGGCGTGCGTCCGCTTTGGTGGTATAAAGTCAGACCGAGTAGCTATATTTGGGCGAAAGCAGCACTCCACCAATCAAAGGAGAGCATATCCTTTCCGAAAGGATAAATACAAGATTATCGACGCAAAGGCATTTTCGTAGGAAAAGGCAATAGCTATATGCGATAAGGAATTTTTGAAATCTATGCAGGAATACGAAAAGATTTACGATTTAGAGAATCTCTATGCTGCGTATCTCAAGGCTCGTAGAGGCAAGCGTTGGAAAGACGCTGCCGTCAAATTCGAGATAAACCTACTTGAGGCGTTGCTACTGCTAAAGAGACAGCTTATTTCGAAGACCTACACGCTGTCTCCGTATAACGTTTTCAAGGTCTACGAACCAAAGGAACGGCTTGTTATGAGTAACAGTTATAAAGACAAAGTCGTCCAACACTCGCTCTGCGACAACGTTTTAGAGCCGATTTTAACGAAATCGTTTATAACCGACAATTACGCCTCGCAGGTTGGCAAAGGCACGGACTTTGGGCTACAACGTTTGAAATACTTTTTGTTGCGGTATTATCGCCAGAACGGCACAGCCGAGGGCTGGGTGCTCAAGTGCGATATCAGAAAGTATTTCTACAACATAGACCACGAGATTCTCAAAAAGAAATTGAGACGGTTTATATCCTGCCCAGATACTCTCTGGCTGTGCGATATGATAATCGACAGCACGGAGGGAAAGGTTGGAATACCGATAGGAAATCAGAGCTCACAACTTTTCGCTTTGCTTTACCTGAACGGGTTAGACCATTACGTAAAAGAAAAGCTCGGAATCAAGATGTATGGCAGATATATGGACGACTTTTATCTTGTTCATAAGGACAAAGCCGTGCTGCAAGATTGCCTCGTGAAAATACGGGCTTTCGTAGAAGATTTAGGGCTTGAGCTTAACGAAAAGACAAATATCTTTCCTTTGCGTAACGGAATTGACTTCCTCGGGTTCCACACCTACCTGACAGACACAGGTAAGGTTATTATGAAACTCAGGAGCGATAAAAAGCACAAAATACGCCGAAAGTTCCGCAAAATGAAACGGCTGAACGAACAAGGCAAATTACCTATGGAGCGTATAGAGTGCTCGTGGCAAAGCACCGTCGGGCATATATCCCGAGGCAACTGCTACCACTTGCTGAAAGAAATAGAATCTTACTATAACGAATTATTCCCAAAGGAGGAAAAAGCAAAAAATGGCAACACTCGGCAGCCTTGCGATAGGCTCAAAAATTAAAATATCGCACTCCGTTTTGGGAGACATCATTTTTCTTAAGGCGGATAAAGACCACGGCGGTTATCCTGAGAACTCGACGACGCTCATAACCGAGAAGATTATCCTCTTGCGTGCCTTTGACGCAAAAGAGCCGAATAACAGCGACAGCAATCGTAAAAGTTACGGTAACAACAAATATTCCGTTTCCAACCTCGACCAGTGGCTTAACTCTACGGCAGCAGCAGGTCAATGGTATTCGGCAAAACATTCTGCAGACCAGTCGCCAAATAGCACATCATACGTTTCCAGAAACCCGTATGATACTGACGCAGGGTTTTTAGCTGGTTTCGACGACGCTTTTGTGGCAGCTCTTAAGGATACTACGCTAAAAGTTGCCCTGAACACTGTTACCGACGGTGGTAGTTATGAGTCTGTTGTAAGAAAATTTTTCTTACCGTCCAGAGCTGAACTGTTCGGAGCTGCGGAAAACAGTATTATGGAGGGTAGCCTCCTGTCGTATTTTAGTGCAAACACTAACGCAATAAGAATTGCTCAAATTTCGGCTTACGCCGCTCAAGACAACACAAATAAAGGCTCCTCGGCGGTTACGGCAGGTAGTAACTGGTATTACTGGCTCAGGACTCCTTGCTCGTCGTACTCGTACTTTGTTCGCTATGTCTGTTCGGACGGTAGTTTGAACTTCATCAATGCGTATGGCGGTGACTGCGGCGTGCGTCCGCTTTGCAATCTGGACTCTGGAATCTCTGTCTCCGATTCGACCGACTCGGACGGTTGTTATACACTCAACTTGGATACGGGGCTGTCGGCTCCTGAAATCTCGGTATCCAACCCGATATACAGTCAACCGACGCAAGAAACAGGCGGAATCGAGGGTGGCACGGCAAAAATAACGTGGACTGAGGTTGGCAATGCAACGAGCTATGTTTTGGAACGCAGCGTCAATAACGGTGCGTTTGCTCAGATATATAGCGGCACGGCAAGAAGTTACACTGAAAACGTGCTCAGCTCGTATCAAAGTTTGCAATACAGGGTTAAATCGGTAAATGCTGAAGAGGAATCGGACTATGCAACGTCGCCCGTTTACGTCGTTCAGGATAACTTTCCTCCGTTTATATCGGGCGACGAAAGCAATCTCGGAGAAAAACCGACGAGATTTTCATATAGTTACACGATATACGACGGAGACGACGCAAATATTACCGTCAAAGAATATCTGAACTCTACACTGCTCAGAACGTATCAGGCGGCAGCAGGGCAACAGCAAACGTTTGAGATAACGTCGGCACAGTGGGGAGCTATCGCCGTAGGCGACAATTACATCAAAATCGTTGCGTCGGACGAGGCGGCAACGGTAACGCAAACGAAACACTTTACCAAAAGTGCAGGCGTTCTCGAACTTGAATACTCTCCAACAGGAAATATTGCCGTGCGACCGAAAGCAATAAACGTCGAACTCGACCTTGTAAAACCGTTTGCAGCTGGTTTGCGGGTGCTTGCGTGCAACAACGGTAACGATACGCAGCCAGTCTGGGACGACATTACAACGGCTGTCAGAGCGAATATTAACCACGTATTCACAAACGGAGCAAAACAGCAGGGTGTGACTTACTGGAAAGTTATTTTGAAAATCGTGGTTATGCGAAACGATACCGAGGGAGACATCAAGCTCGGTGGCGTAAAATGCGTACTCGACGCCAAAGTCGAATAAAGGAGCGGATATGAAAATGGAATACAAAATTTTGAGAGACTTCAAAAAAGGCATACTCTTAACGAGGCAGCCTGAAATCGTTTCGGACGAATTGATTATTACCTTTTCGGACGCTCCCGACAACGCCGTAGCTATTTTTGAGAGCTATGCAACGGGAGACTCAATTTACAGAACGTTGCAGGACAAAACTTGTAGCGTTCCTGTGGAGTTCTTAAAAGGCGAAATAAACGTAGCCGTTACCGTTATGAACGGCAAGACGTCAACGCCCGTATTTGTCTGTGAAGAGCTAAAAACGGAGCCTGTGACTGGCTCTGGAGTGCTTGTTGCTCCGAACGACGGCGATTTGCCAAAAATCGTTGCCGAAATACAGCTCGATATGCAGAAGATAAAAACAGAATTACAAACTGTAGCTGAAAAATATTCGGAGCTTGAAGAAAAAATCGCAAAGCTGCTTGAGGGATACGATATTACGTAACTTGGAGGTTATCTATGAAAAAAAGACTTATCTTTGCACTTATGTGCTGCTTTATGGTTTTGTCTCTCTCGTTCGTGCTTTGCGGTTTTACTACGGCAAACGTCGCTCACGCAGAAGAGGCAGCGACGCCGCTTGTAATAGGCGAAACTTATACATTTTCCGACGACGGCGGCGAATACTCGGCGACGATTTTATCCGAAACGGAATATAAACTGCACGCCGTTCACGGCTCGGAGGAAATCGAATATAAAGGCTCCTATACATACCTCGACGGCATACTTACGTTGTCTGCAATGGGCAAAGAGCTCGGACGATTCTATATACAAGGCTCAAACCTCGTTAAGGTGGTCGAAAGTGACGTCACGCCGCCCGAAAATCATACTTTTCTCGGTAGATTGCAGGAGTGGCTTGAAAATAACTATATTGCCCTTGCAACCACCGTAGGCGACATTGTGTTGTTTATAGTATTTCTTGTAAACTTTATTAAAAGTAAGAAGAATATGCTCGGTCTTTCCCGAGACGTCAAATTCACATCAAATGCTCAGTCCGACGTCGTTGACGTTGTAAACAATCTTATTGAGGGCTATAATAAAATCGAGTCCGAATTTGCGGCATATAAGAAGAATGAGACGCAGAACTATGAGGCGGTCGGTGCGGTTATCGTTCAGACGCAGGCAATTCTCAAAATACTCATTACCGTATATGCAAACTCGAAGAATTTACCTCAGGGGGTAAAAGACCTTGTAAATCTGGTGTATGCAGATTCTCTTAAAAAACTCGGGGACGTGCCTGCATTGAAAGAATCGGTAGAACAGGCGTCGGCGTTGCTTGAATCGGCAAACGCAACACCTGCCGTAGAGGAAAATAAAACGGAGGGATAAGCTATGAAAAATGCCACGAAAGGCAAAATCTTAAAAGCCGTTGCTATCGGTATCGACGTGGCGGCTCCGCTTGGTGCAACGCTTTCTCAGTTTCCTATCTGGGTTGAAAAAAGCTCCGCAGCGACGGTTTCTGGTCTTTTCTTGGTGTTTGCATTTCTCTCTGTAATTCCGTTCTTTAACCAGATAAAAAACTGGCTTAAGTCTCCGTCGGTTCCCGTGCTATTTACGGTTCTTGCCATAATGGCTATATGCTTAAGAAACATTATAGACCAAATGGTAATGATATTTATAATAGGTGCGGTGGCAAACTGGGGCGGCTCGTTTGTTTATAAAGCAGGCGACGCCGTTGAAAAAAAGCCAGACGAAAAGAAAGAAACGTCGGACGACGGTAATGAGGTGTAACGTATGCAAACAATCAAAAAAGACGATTATGAAAGAACGCCGTCGAGAAGTCTCGGAGCGGCGATAGAAAAAGGCGGAGCGGCTAAAAAGCGTCTTACACGAAGTATTCTCAACAATACTGGAATTTTTGTCGGGTTTTTCCTTGTTTTTGTTGTAATCGTTGTTTTTACAACTGAGATAAATATAACCTCTGTAGAGTTTTGGGCTCAGCTCGGACTTACGTTTTTTATTTTACTTTTTTGTTCATACTGTATGTATGTAAACTGTTCCGATAGCGGTCTGAAAGCTGGAAGAGTAAGTGATACGTATCAGGACTGTAAAAACGAATATGAAGAACTTAAAGCTCAAATTATCGAGAGAAAATATCAATCGAGGCTGTGCGAGTTCTGTCGCTATTATATAGATAGAGAGCTTAGGGAGACTCGGACGAACATTCTTAGCGAGGTAGGTATCTCGTATGAAAAATATATCGACAAATACGTCGGCAAAGATAAAAAACTGTTGCAAGCAGACGAGAATCTGTCAAAAGCCCAGATAAGAGCAATAATCAGAGCAAACCACACAAAACCTGTAAGCCTAACGCCAGAAATGATTTTTAAGCGTGGACGTGGCAACGGACACCGCTCTCCGCTCGGAATAAAACCTGAAACGAAACGTAGCGTGCACTATGTTGCAAAGTTCATTCGGACAACAATCACATCGCTGCTTACTGGTGTAATTGTGCTCGACGTTATAAAATATCCGACGTGGGCGACGTTTGCAGCGTGCTGCCTGAAACTACTTCCCGTAATACTCAACGGCTTTATGGGTTATCGTATGGGTTACGAAAACATAACTGTAGATACGGTCAACTATATGCAAGACCAGAAAGACCTTATGCAGCAGCTCATAGAATACGCCTCTACGACACCAGAACCTCAACCCGAGGAAATAATCGAGGACGAACCGATTGTCGTTCCTGACGTAAATCTCGCCGTCGAGGCTTAACATTATAATGTAAACAAAAGATAGGACACGATTTTACTCAATGTCCTATCTTTTTTTATAGATAACCCAAACACCGAAATATTCCTTTCGGATAAAAATGTGGTTCAAATTTATTCTCGCTCTCTCCGCCAAGATGAACCTAAATCGAATACGAAAGTGTTTGGTTTAGGTTTTTCTTTTGCAAAATTCAGGTTTTATCTGCGTTTTTCGATTGTTGGCGTGCCGTCGTTTTATCCTTTTCGGGGTTCGTAGGCTAAAGTTCGTATCGCTTTGTCCGTAGCAGTTGCAGACGGTTTTATGCCGCGAAAGGTTCTTGACGTGAGAAAGGAGTGTGTCAGGCTATCTTGCCAAAGGCAAACGAAAAGCCCCTCGGGGCTGTCGGTTGGCGGTTTATTTGCCTACCGACACGCTCCTGAGAGGCTCACGTCAAGAACACCGTGGAATAAATCGCCTGCGTATGTATCAAATACGCATTACAAGTCTGAAATCTTTAAGTCCGTAATACTCTCTGTTTTGTATCACATACGGCATTTTAACGTTTTTTTCGTAAAAAGAAAAACCCTGACTTTCGTCAAGGTTTATCGTCTTTGGGGTATTGTAGATAATTATCATTTTATCGTCATACAACTGAATTTCTTTTATGAAGTAATTTATCAGTTGTTGCGGTTCTTTTTCAAGCGCGGATTTGTAATAATCAATCATTTGCTCTTTGGAAAGTCTGAACGCCGTTTGAGATTTTTCAATCGTCAATCGCTTTTCGATGTCGGTCAGTTTTTCTTCGAGTTCTCGCATACGTTTCATTACCGTTGCGCTTTGTCCGCCTAATTCTATGGCTTGCATAATGTTGTTTATCGTATTCTCGGTTTGGCGTTTCTCTTTTATGAGATTTGTCAGAACCGAGTTTTGTTTTATTCGGTTTTCCTGCACTTGCAGTAAATACGTTGCCATTTTATCTAATATTTCGGGACGTTGCATTTGTTCGCATACGTTGTCAAGTACATATTTTTCGAGTATTTCTTTCCTGACTTGCGACTTCTTACAACCGCTTTGGTGTTTTCGTCCTAAACATTTGTAATAACGTATTTTCTGTCCGTTTTTAGCCGTTCCGCATTCCGCAGAGATAGGACTTCCGCAGTAGCCGCATTTAATTTTGTTGCGAAGAAGATACACGACTTCAACGCTACGAGTTCCGTATTTGTTGGTTTCGGTCTTTCGTCTTACGTTTTCGTAAATTTCCGTCGGCACGATTTGCGGATACATATTCGTAAAAACTTCGTTGCCGTGTCTGTATATACCCGAATACTTTTCGTTTTTGAGTATGTTGTAGACGGTATTTCTCGCAAACTTTTTACCTCGGTTGAAAATGCCTCTTTCGGTAAGCGTTTTTATTATGTCTTTAACGTAAACGCCTTGCGCGTATTGGTCGTAAATAAACCTTACTACTTCGGCTTTTTCTTCGTCAATCACGACTTTATGGTTTTCTAATTTATAGCCATAAATGATAGTTCCGCCCGTAAAGTTGCCTTTTTGTCTTGTTTCGTTCATACCACGTTTTACCTTTTGAGATAGTTCGGCAGAGTAATATTCGGCGTAGCCCTCAATCATACTTTCGAGTATAATTGCCTCGGGGCTGTCGGGAATATATTCGGTTGCGGAAACGACTTTAACGCCGTTGTCCTTTAACGTTTTCTTGTGTTTCGTCGTTTCGTATTTATTGCGCGAAAACCTGTCGAATTTGTAAACGAGTACGATACTGAAATCGTGTTTTTTGCTATCTTCTATCATCTGACGGAAGTCGGGACGATTATCGTTAGTACCCGTCATAGCACGGTCGATATAGGTTCTTAAAATGAGTATGTCGTTGTTTTTCGCATACTCGTTGCATACACGGAGTTGTCCCTCTATGGACTGTTCCGTTTGTGTATCGCTCGAATAACGAGCGTAAATAACTGCTGTTTTCAAAATTTGTTACTCCTTTAATTTTATTTTTTAGATTTGTCTTTCGACGGGAACGGAAAAAACGGAAACGAATTAAAATTGTTTTCTTTCGTGGCTTGCGACTTTTATCGTCAAGGGTTGCGCCAAGCAATGCACTTTACCCTTGACGAAAAAGTCGTTTTCGTTTAACCTTTCCCGATCCGAAAGACTAATTAGTTGCAATGCGGCAACTGCGATATAATTTCTTTGCTTACCTTTCCGAGTATTTCGCCCTCGTTGATACAGGTGAAGTTATCGAAAAGCAACACTTTGCGGTCGTCAACTCCGAACGTGCATATAACATCTTCGTCTAAAACGTCCGAGCGGAAGTAAGTCGGCAACTTGCCGCCGTAGACTAAACGTTCGCCGGACTTTTCCATATACTTCGTTATGTATTTTGCCGCCTCGGAAATGTCATCCTGCGTGGCAATGTTTTTGAAGTCGTTACGCCCGAATTGTTTCAGAAAGTGCGTGTTTTGGTATGTCGTTTGCATACGGTGGTTTCGCGTGTCGTAGTCTTTTACTTCTTCGAGTTTTCCTATCATTTTGCCGTCGGGAATATAGAAGATACCGTGAAAATGTAGTCTGTTCGTATCTTCGCCGCGCTCCCATACTCCGACGTATTTCCAACCGTTACGGGCAACAAGGTGTTTCAGGGTGTTAGATAACTTTTTGCGGAACGTTTCCTCGGTGTGAAGTTCGTTCGAGTAGGTAAAAGTTACGAAAAAATTCCAGTCCTGCAAACGCAACTTTCGCATAAGCCTTACTTTACGTTTTATGGCGTTGGTGTTCATTCTCTCGGTGTGTTTTTCGACGAAAGCGTTTAATTCGGCTTTGTCGGCAAAGTCATCTTTCAAAGCGGATTTTATATGCGCCTTGCGTTCTCGTTTGGGTAGAGATTGGCTCTCTTTATATGCCGTTTCAAAGCGTTCTTTCGGGGTTTCGGGCGGCGTTACGTCTGCCGTCGATTGTTGTTTCATAGGTTTAACGGCGCGCCTTTTACAGCCTTTTCCGCTCGGAAACGCTCCTTGCGGTATTCCGACGTAATGACCGCCGTCATAATAGATTTTCATATTTGCGTAGTTCATAGTTTTTTACTCCTTGTGATTTAGATTTTTTGTATGGCGATAAAATAAAAAACGGCAGAATACGAAACACCATACAATTTCATACTCTGCCGTTTACAGTTCGGTTTAATTACAATTCAATTCAGTTCAATTCGGTTAGTTCAAGTCATAAATAGATTTCCGTTCAGTTCCTTTCATTTCGTTTATGTTATCGCTAATAAGCGTTATTTTCTAATTTAATATTTTCTATTTACTCGGTTTAGTTTATTTAGTTTTTTTGCGTAATTCTTTCGGCTTTTAAGTCAGGTTTCGTTCTTGTCTTCGGTTTGCGCTTGTTGGTGCAGTTCTACTATCCTTGAAAATATACTTTCAAAGAAAGTTCGTTTTTCGCCGTCGGTCAACGCCTCTAAATCAGGCTCGCCGACGGCTACGACTTTCAACTCGGTTTGCAGCATTTTTTCGTCCTCCTTTTTTTGAAATAGATTTTATTACCCGAACTCGCAAGATTTTTGCGACTTCGAAATAATTCCTTGAAAGAAATACAAAAGTTTTTGCAATCTCTTTGCATAATTCAATCTTACAACACTCCACAGAAAAAGCGTGAATGGCTCAAAATGTAGTTTCAATGGAAAATTTCCATTTACAATGGTTTTTGTAAAGAAGAAAAATGACTGCGGAATGGCTGCAAAATGGATTTTAGGCAACAAAAAAGGACGGCGCAAAAAAACGCCGCCCGAAACAAAACGGAGCGAAAAAACACTCGGAATATATAAAAGGAATAAAACTCCAAATATGCCGACGAGCGAAGAATTATGGGGCGATTCGCCAAGCGGTTTAGCGGCGAACGCCCCATTTCGCTCGGCTTTGAGTTGACCTTTTTATCCGAGTTTAAGTGAGTTGTTTGGCGGGTGCTTGACCGCGACGCGAAGCGTCGCGCTTGTATATGTCAAGCACCCGCCATAGTGCCATTTGTAGTTTTAATATTTGAGATTAACGCTTTATGCAAGTATTATTGTGACTTATAGTCCGTTGTGAAAAAAGTCACTTAATGTTATACTTTATTCAAATTTAAGGAGTCGCTATATGGACATTAAACTTTTAGTCGGAAAGAGAGTTCGAGAATTGAGAAATAGCATTGGAATTAGCCAAGAAGAACTTGCTGATTTGGCTGGTTTGGATAGAACTTACATAACAAGCGTTGAGTGCGGTAAAAGAAATATTTCAATTGTAAATATTGAAAAACTTACAAATGCATTACAGGTTTCATTGAAAGAGTTTTTTAGCTTTTAAATCACAGGAGATAACATAATGAATACACCTTTACTCGATAAATTATATCAGAAATACGATATTGAAAACTTGGCATACGGAAAAGTGCACGATAAGCTTGGTGATGCCTATGAAGAATACTGCATTCTTATTTTGAGCAACAAAGATTTTCTTGTTGCTTTTCAGAAAAATGAACAAATTGATAGCGTTGAGTTTGAAATTTTTAAGAGTTTTTTAGCTAAATTTGAAGTCAATAACATTACGGAGATAGCTGAAATTACAGCCACGAATATTGTTCCTCATAGAAAAACTCATGGTAACGCCAAAACAGATGTTATTGCTACAATTAAGTATAATGATGGAACGGAAGTCAAACTTCCTATAAGTAGTAAACAATCTTATGTTTCTAAAGTTGCGGTTTCTGAATTTGATATTGATACAATTTGTGATGAAGCAGGAATTGACAATGATAGAGTTCGAGAATTAATGAGAAAGTTTCAAACTACAAAATCAGCTAAAGGCTTGACCGCTGCAGAACAAGCTGAATTAAGGGATTCATTAGCCCCGTATGCAAGAAATTTAGTTCGTTGGGCAATAACTGGAAGTCCAGACGAGAACACCAATAATGTGGTGTTTCCTAAACTTTTGATTAAGTTTAAAATTTCCAAGCCCAAAGACAGATATAATATTAAGGTTGGCAATGGCGAATTGCAATATATCAGCCATTCAATCTATACAATTGATGAATACATAGATTTAACAATCTATGATAAAAACGGTAATATTAAGAAAGGCGGCTTTGGGACTGGATTATCTTGGACTTACGCATCAGGTTCTGGTGGAAGAAAAATTCAATTTAAGGCTTAAATTGTTGACTTTAAGTCACTTGGCGTGATATAATTCTTATCATCATGAACAGAGTATATTTTCAAGAAGAAAATGCGACTATACTATGCGCAGATACACTAACGACACGTCTGATAGAAGAAAACAGCATAGATTTAATAGTCACGTCTCCACCTTACAACCTAGATATAGAGTATAAATCTCATGACGATGCAAAACCTTACGATGAGTATTTAAAATTTACTAAATCTTGGTTGCGAAAATGTTTAAAATGGCTAAAAAATGATGGCAGGCTATGCTTAAACATACCGCTAGACAAAAATAAAGGTGGACACCAAAGCGTTGGCGCAGACATAATAGAAATTGCTAAAAAAGTTGGATATAAATATCATTCAACAATCATTTGGAACGAAGGCAATATCTCAAAAAGTTCTGCGTGGGGCTCTTGGATGAGTGCTTCTTGTCCTTACGTGATTGCACCTGTCGAACTAATAGTTTTGTTGTATAAAGACTCGTGGAAAAAAACGAGTGGTACAAAAAAATCGGACATAACGAGAGATGAATTTGTAGCGTGGACTAATGGCGTATGGACTTTTAGAGGCGAAAGTAAACGCAAAATAGGACATCCAGCACCATTTCCAGTGGAATTACCCAAGAGATGTATTAAACTGTTTAGTTTTGTTGGAGATACAGTTTTAGACCCCTTTATGGGGAGCGGCTCTACTGTAATTGCGGCAAAACAAAACAACCGAAAAGGTATAGGAATCGATAAAGAGCTTGACTATTGCGAATTGGCAATGCACAGAGTTCTTAAGGAGACAAAATAATGAAAGAGTACACATACATAGATTTATTTTCAGGACCGGGCGGACTTTGCACTGGTTTTATTAGTGAAGGATTTGTCCCGCGAATCGCAGTGGAATGGAGTGACACTACTGTTGTAACTTATGCAAAATCTCATAATGCAGAAATATATGAATTAAAAACTTTATTGGATAACTTAGGACATCTTGAGGATGTTTTGGTTAAAAATAAACGCACTTGCTTGATTCATGGCGATATAAATAAGGTTTCCAATGATATGGTCCGCGAAATTTTGAAAAAGAAATTTGGCGAGGAGACTGTTGACGTTGTTACGGGAGGCGCACCATGTGAAAGTTTTTCTATGGCAGGAAAACGACTTGAAGATGATGACCGTAACGATTTATTTTCCAACATTCTGCGTATAGCTCATGCAGTGCAAGCAAAGTTTACCTTGTTTGAAAACGTACCGGGATTATTAACAAAAAAACGTGACGGCAAAAAAGGCGGTCAGGTTGAATATGTTTTTAGCGAGTTTGAGCGTGTAAACCCTGAAACGGGTGTTTTCTATCGTCTTGCGAGCAAAAACGTTTCTGACTTCAAATGTGTAGCGGCTGATTATGGTACACCTCAAAAGAGAGAAAGAATATTCATTGTCGGTTGTAGTAGTAAATATGCCGAAAACCCATTTGTTTATCCTGAAAAAACACATGGACCAGGTAGAAAATATGATTATGTAACAGTTGAAGACGCTTTTAGATACTTACCTGCAATAAAAAGTGGCGAAGGCTATGAAATGATGCCTTACTTTCCAAACTATGAAGAAGATTATCGAAATGGGGTAATTACAGAAGCCGCTTACAATTATTACAAATTTATTTTAGACTCAACACACTGTGGAAATGCAAGTTATTCTCCAAATGTTGTTACTTTCCATAAGGCATTGAATCATAATCCTAAGATGATAAGAAGATTGCACGAAATTCGTCCTGGAGAAGGAATGCAATCTGCAGTTGACCGTTTGATTGCAGAAGGCAAAGAAGATTTGGTTAAGGAAATCTTTCCTAAAAAGATTTATTCCTCTCGTAATCGCAGATTAAAGTTAAACGAACCTAGTTATACAGTAACATCACACTGCTTGGATGAAATGATACATCCAGTTTATGATAGACAGCCCACTCCGAGAGAAGTTGCAAGATTGCAAGCATTCCCAGACTGGTACTATATCAATGGTCCGTATGTAAAATTTCATAGCGACCCGGAACAAGATAAGTATGAGCAAATTGGCGATGCTATACCAGTTTTAATGGCAAAAGCACTAGCTAAAAGTATGCGTAGAGCGTTGGATTGCATTTGTTTCAAAATTTAATTATTTCGAACATATTGCAACGGGAGAATTGAGATGATAACAGATGATGAAATAAGTAAAAGGATTGAGATATTCAAAACCGATTTGCAAAAATTAGACGATTCACGCATTATATCTAAGTATTTCTATAATGATTTTGAACCGGCGGCAATTAGTTTAGAAATGTATCATGATTTAAGATGGGAAATTAAGGAGCATTTTAATTTGGAGTCTATATTTAATGTGTTTCTTGTTGGTTCTGGTAGGCTTGGTTTTTCAATCAAACCAACCGCTCAATTTAGAAAATTTGGAGAACAATCCGATTTGGATATAGTTGTTGTTTCAAAGGAATTATTTGAATCATATTGGAAGCAAGCTAGGAATTCAATGTTCTCATTAAGCGATTGGAAGAATTACGGGGTATATGAAAATTATTTCTTTGAAGGATGGATGAGACCAGACAAATTGAGAGATGGAGGCGAATATTTAGATATTAAAAACTGGTGGGAATATTTCGGAAAATTGTCACAGTCGCGCAAATACGGGGCTTATTCGATTAGCGGAGGCTTATACTATTCATTGGATTTTTTAACATATTATCAAAGTAATGCAATAAGGAAAATACGTAATATAGGAGATTTGACAAATGGACACAACGGCAACTAATAGAAAAATGAGAGATATAATTACTGCAATTTCGCAAGACAGACTTGTTCTTCAACCTGGATTTCAAAGAAATTTGGTTTGGACTGCAAAACATAAGAATAATATTATTCGAACTGTACTTAAAGGATATCCTTTCCCTGAAATATTTATAGCAACTATGGACTGTGATATGAAAACAGCCTCAAGCAAGGAAGGAATAGTTGATGGGCAACAACGTATAACAACATTGTATGATTATTTTAAAGGAGATATGGATTTTAATTTGGAGAACGATATCAAACCTTATAATGAATTGTCAGATGAGCAACAAAAAGCTTTTTTAGAATATGTTGTCGTTGTTAGAGATTTAGGCATTATAGATAATTCTGAAATAAGGGAGATTTTTCAAAGATTAAATTCTACGAATTATAACTTAAATTCGATGGAAATAAATCATGCTTTATATGATGGTGCTTTTTCAATGTTATGTGAAAAGCTCGCGGATAATAAGTTCTTTGAAAATAAAGGCTTTTTTACTTCAAATGATATAAGGAGAATGAAGGATAAGCAATATATTGCCTCTTTGTTAGCTACAATTATTTTAGGATACTTTGATGGCGATAGGAAGTTAGATGAGTGCTTTAAATTCTATAATGAATCTTTTGAACAGGAAAATGAAATTGAAACAGGATTTTTGAAAGTCATCTCATTTGTAGACGACATGCATATACAAAATAAAAGAATCTATCAGAAAGCCGATTTTTTTACGCTATTTATAGAGTTATATCAAGCTATTATAGCTAATGGTATAGAATTGGATAAAAAAACTGTAGCCGCTAATTTGGAAAAGTTTTATTCAGCCGTTGAAGATGTTGATATTACTATTGAGACTCAAGAAAAAGAACTGACTGCGGCAAAGAACTATAAAAATTGCATCATACAGGGAACAAATCATAGAAGTTCACGTATAACAAGAGGCAATATCGTGGCTGACGTTATACTGCAGAACTAATATAAATCTCAAATAGTTATTCGATTTACGTTACTAACGCTCCGCCAAGATGTACCCAACTGAACCCGTAAAAGTTCGGTTGGGTACATTTTTTTACAATTATGGGTTCAAATCTCATTACGTCACCGAGTGGGATTCGAACCCATTACCATAATTAACTCATTTCTATTTGCCCTTCGTGGTGGTTATCGTCGCATAAGTCAGCGAATATATCAACGGCACGGAAAAATAGCGGCAGATATTGTGAGAGCATTTATATAGAGTCGGACTCATAAAAGTTTGGCTCTTTTTATTTTTACACTATTTTTCGCTCAAACGGCTTTGGCCGTTGACATATTCCATTGCAACGATATTTGCATTTTAAACGTTTCGACTTATGCTCCTTGCCCACTGCCGAACGGCAATCTCAAATAAAAAGGAGTTAGAAAAATGATTGAACTCAACAAAATTGCATTCTTTGATGAAGATGGTTTCGATTTCAATGACGGTGAAAGCCTTATCAGATTTGATACCGTTGCTTATTACCCAGACAGAAACGAAATCATCTATGCAATCACCCACAACGGAAAGATTCCCGTTATCACTTACGACGTGTTTGAAGATGACAAAGGTCATTATATCTAATACGGAAAGACGCTTATTAAAATTTACATATCGGAGGACTGACAATGGGAAACATAAGTATTGTTATCGGATCTTGGGGTTCGTACAACGAATGCAACGAAAGAGCATTAGGTTCGAAATGGCTTGACTTATTTAGGACTGAATATGACCGACGAGAAAAACCGTTACCCGCACGATTTCAAATGTTGGCACGATATACGCACAGACGAATACCACACGATGATGGCAATGGACGACGAACAGAAGCGTGATTATTTTTATAAAAAGTTCGCAGCGGTTGCCGAGAAATATTTGGGCTTGCAATATGATAGAAAGTCCGACTATGTTGCAATCATTGCCCTATCTCCACGCGACCTTGTGAGAGAAGGTCAAATCCTTGAACATTGCGTAGGGCGTATGAACTATGACCAAAAGTTTGTGCGAGAAGAGTCTCTTATCTTCTTTATCCGCACAAAAGACGCCCCAAACACCCCGCTTGTAACGGTGGAATACTCGCCATCTCGCAAGAAAATACTTCAATGTTACGGAAAGAACGACAGCACCCCAAACGACAACATCCTTGAGTTTGTAAACAAAAAGTGGCTGCCGTTTGCAAACAGACAACTCAAAAAACTTGCTGCATAAAGGAGAAAACACTATGGCAAATTATTACAGAATCACCGCATATCACAAAGAAAAAGACATCTCCATCATTATGGACTCGTACGGATACTTTGAAAAGAAATGGCAGTTCTCGGCAGACCTTATCCGCCGTGGCTTTGACATAATCGAAGTATCCGACGATACACAATTCCTTGACGGAAACATAGAGCGATTGACCGAACCAAAACAAGATAAGTTAATTCTAAGGGCTTGTTCAATGGGAGAACCTTCGAGAATTATCCAAAAGGTAGGAAGTGAAGAACGCAATGCAATACAAGTAAACGACAAAGTCTATATTCCCTAATTTTTAAAACCGAGAGTAGTGCAGTGAATCGTTTTGTAGGACAATTTGCAGAATTTTAGACTTTTATTTTTCTGAAAACGTGGTAGATTATTTATATAAGTCGTTTTACGTTCATACACATAACAAACGCCATGGAGGAAAAATGAATCACACGTACACGTTATTAAAGAAAAGTATCGTCGTTTTTGCGGTTGCGCTCGTTTTGGTATTAGTCGCAACGCTGTTTTTTGCGTGCGACAGTGGCGCTGATCGAAGTCCCGACGTGGACGAGGGCAATTCCGCACTGAAAAACGGGGTGGTGAAAATTACGTCCGTTTCGGACGGCGTGCAAAAATACGACGGAGCGGAAGTGTACATCGAAGACGAAAAACTCGAACTGTACAACGTAAAAGTGAACAACGAGCATAGATGGAACGCAAATCCGCAGAACAGAAGCGACAGCGGGGTTGGATATTTCTCTCTTGACGGCAAAACGACGGTGAGGGTGAAAGTGCAGAATATGACGAGTTGCGTTGTTCGTCCGTTGTCGGCGGGCGTGAGTGTCGAGTGTGAAGACGGCGAAGCGAAATTCATAATTAAAAGCGCGGGGAATTATTCAATCGAACCGAATAGCGATGCAAAAAGAGCGTTTTTTTTATTCGTTTCCGACGTTGAAGACGAAAAGGCGGAAAGCGGAAACGTCATCCGTTTTGCAAAAGGAATTCACACGAGCGCAAACGATAACCGTATATCTAACGACACCGTTTATCTTTCATCGCACACTACGGTGGTCTTTGACGAAGGAGCGGTCGTTCGAGCGAGATTCGTCGCAAACGGCGCAAACGATATTACTCTAAAAGGGAAAGGCATAATAGACGGCTCGATGTTTGAGCGCAACGCTAGCACGGGAGCGGTTAAAGTACCGCTCGATTTCAACTATTGTTCAAATCTCAATTTTGAAGATTTTTCCGTTCTTGATCCCGCGGGGTGGTGCGTCAACTGGTATTTTTGCAAGGATAGTGAGATAAATGGTGTAAAAATCATCACGTCGCGCTCGAACGGAGACGGAATTTCGCTGCAATCTTGCAAGAATATAGAAGTGAAGAATTGTTTTTTACGGACGTGGGACGATTCACTCGTCGTCAAAAACTATCCGAATTTTTCCGACAAGAATATAGAAGGCGAGACGAAAAACATACGTTTTTCCGATTGTACGATATGGACTGATTTGGCTCAAAGTATGGAAATAGGATACGAAACGATAGGCGAAGTTATGGAAGATATATCGTTTACCGATATAACCGTGCTTCACAATTTCCATAAACCTGTGATGAGTATACACAATGCAAACAACGCCGTAATAAAAAACATAACTTACGATACGATAACCGTAGAAGATGCGTCGATGGGCTACGGCGACGCCGGAAGCAACAATCAACTTTTTGAGTTCGTGACGGAATACAGTCTCACGTGGTCTACAAATCACAAAACGACTGCGCTTGGCAGAGTTGACGGCGTGACGGTGAAGAACGTGAGCGTTGTAGACGGAAACATAATCATGAACGTTCGCGTCGCGGGAAGCATGGACACCAGAACCGGCTACGGAAACAGCGTGCACAGAGTGGACAACGTAACTTTTGAAAACGTGTGGATACACGGAAAATCCATGAAAAGCAATTACGGCTATATAAGCGTAAATCAATATGCAACCGCAACCGTTCTCGGCGCAAGCGAAGAGAAACGGGCGCAGTTCAGGTTTTCAAAAACCGATGAAGAGATTTCAAAGTATTCGGACAATGCAACGGTGACGGTCGTTTGACGGCCGTCTTTTTTTGACAAAATTTGCGATTGGTGCAATATAACGGCACGTTTTTACAAACTAAAAAAGCAGTATTGCAACCCATTTTGCAGAACTCTTGGTTTATTTTGGCGACTTAAAAACTCTATAATGTCAATATAGATTAGAGCGCGGTAAAACTGCCGTGCTTACGATATGGAGAAAATATGACGAAAAAACATTTAATAATTTTCATCGCAATCGCGCTTGTGCTTTGCCTTGCAGCAACGCTTTTCGTCGCTTGCGACAAAGGTAATCAGGGTGGCGGAAATCAGAACGGTGCAAATGCGGAAGCGCCGAATGACACGCCTATCGTGGCGGACAAAACCGTTTCCGAGACGAAGGTGACTCTTTACGACGGTCCGAAACTTTTGCAAACGTCGTCGGCAATGTCCGTAAAGATTGAAGGCAGAGACGCGTTCGTTTACGACACTCGTGTAAACCATTTGAGAAGTTTTACCTACACTGCACCCAAGACTTACAACCAAGTCGTCGTCTTCGACTTTGAAGGAAAAATTAACGTTGAAATAGAAGTCAACGGCACGGCGTCGCTGTCGAATGTCGTCGTCAGACCTCTTTCTTACGGAATCGAGCCAAACGTAAACGGCAACAAAATCTGTTTTCAATTAGATTATTCGGGCAATTACGTGGTCGAGTACGCAACCGATAATGGTGGCGTCGCAAGCGACAACGCCCTTCATATTTTTGCAAACCCCATTGAAACGGAAGATGAAATAATAACCGAAGCTGACGCGTCCGAAAACACTGTGTATATCGGACCGGGCGTTTGGATGGCAAGCGCAATACCCGTGTCGGGAGACAATACTCGCATTTATCTTGCGGGCGGTGCGGTTGTTTACGGCCAAATAAGAGCAAAAGGCGTGAAAAACCTTACGATTTGCGGAAGGGGTATCATAAACGGCAGTTTTTACGAGAGAAACAAAGCGAGCGAATACACGCTCCCGATAGAACTTCAAGAATGTGAAAACGTCACGATTAAGGGCATAACCATTCTCGACCCGGCGGGCTGGGCGGTTACGCTCAAAAAGTGCGAAAACGTAACGATTGACAATCTCAAAATAATCACCGCGAGAGCAAATGGTGACGGAATATCCGTTCAATCCAGTAAAAACGTAACCGTAAAGGGTGGATTCGTACGCACGTGGGATGACTCTCTCGTGGTCAAAAATGTCGAAAACTCTTCTACGTCTGATATTACGTTTGAGGGTGTATCTGTGTGGACGGATTTGGCGCAAAGTATGGAAGTGGGCTATGAAACGTACGGACCGAATATGGACAGAATCGCTTTTAAGAATATCACCGTGCTCCACAACTTTCACAAAGCGGCCATCAGCCTTCACAACGCGGACAACGCCGTTATAGACAACGTGATCTACGAGAATATCACAATCGAAGACGGACAGATGAAAGGCGACAATCAGAACGACGGAGAAAACGATTTTCTCATCGATATGACCATTGCCTACAATCAAGAATGGACGAAATCGGGCGGTTTGCGCGGCTCGGTGAAGAATATCAAGATAAACAACGTAAAGGTTCTCGACCTTGCAGACACCGTTATTTGCCGTATGTTCGGCGAAGGCACGAGCAGCAAAATCGAAAACGTGGCGATAACAAACGTCGAAATAAACGGCAAAAACATATCTTCGATAGCGGAAATGGGACTCAATCCCGGCGTGTATGTCGAAAACGTGACTTATGGCACTTCAAACAAGGTTTCCGGTGCGAGAAAGATATTGCCGTACACTCTTTCCCTTAATAACGGCGACGTTGCAGACGTCACAGTGAAGGACAACGTGGAACAAACTGGACTTCAAGTGCCGTCGTTTGGACTTCTCGATAACGAACCGACTTATTCCGGTAAAATCGCGGATATGAGCGGCGTGACGTTCAGCGCGACTTACGGAAAGGGCGACACTGTATCCGCAAACTGGAATGAAGGGGAAGTTCTCGACGACAAGAATTATCCGTTTAAAAATCTTACGGACGGAGATCGCGCAAGCGAGTGGAAGTTTGACGCTTGGAGAAACGAAGAGAAAGAATTCGTGGCGCTCAGCTTCGAGTTTGCGTCTCCGAAGCGTATAGGCAAAATCAGATTCCTTGGAGCAAAAGCGTCGGACGTGTTGTATTACTACAACGTTTCCGTTTTTTCCAAATCGAACGGCAGTACGTCTTGGAAGCGTCTTGCGGTGCAACAGGACATCACGATAAGTCCGCTTGAAAGCAATTACGCAGACCTTATCGTCAGGTCGGATATCGACTACGACGGATTGCAAATCAGATTTTTCAGAAAAGAAGGTGTCACGTATCCCAATCGTCTTTCAATCGGAGAAATCGAATTCTATCCGCCCAGTCTTACCACCAACAAAACGTTTAAAGAAGTTGCGGAACACGAAGACGTTTATGACATTTCTTATATGATAGACGGCAACACCAGCACGTATTTCGAATCGAAGAAAGGCATGTTCCCCGCGGCATTTGCAATCGATATGGGACAAACCGAAAACGTAAAATATATCAACTTGCACGTTCCGCCGACGCTACTTTGGGAGAAGAGAACGCAGACCATCGAGATTCTCGGTTCGATTGACGGCGTGACTTACGAAACCGTCAAAGAAGCGACCGAATACACCTTTGACCCCGTCACGGGCAATATGGTGTCGATAGTTTTGGACAAAGCGTGCGCAATGCGCTATATCAAATTGGTTTATACCTCGAACAGTTCGGGCTACGGAGCGCAAATCTCCGAGTTGTACGTGTACGGGGAATAAGAAAATAAAATCTTTTTCAAGGAGAAAGTTATGAAAAGAACGCAAAAATTCACAAGTCTCTTTTTGTCGGTTGTGATTGTCGTTATGCTCGTTTCGTCTCTGTCTTTGGGCGTCGCACTTGCCGGCAGCGAAGCGACGGAAGCGCAAACCAGAGTTTTCGACGCAAACCTTGACAGAATGCTCGACGACGTGACGGGGACGGACACCACGCCAGCGTATCGCGCAATTTCCTGGCAAGCAGGACAATGTGATGATATCAACGATCCTATCTTCAAGATAGCAAGTCCGAAAATCAGCGCAGGCTTCGATACTTTGGAAATCGAACTCAGAAGCGTTGACGGAAGCGTTACGCTTGCAGATCTCAGATTGGCGTTGCGCGTTGCCGACAACGACGCTATCGTCGCACAAAACACTTATGCTTTGAACGACGCGGCTATCGCAGGCGCAATCGACGGCACTATCGGAACAGACTGGTCCACGTTGTCTTTTGACTTCACGCAATCCGATATTAAGGTTGACGGAAAGGCGTTTGACACCACTCAACCCGACGCGTTGCTCGGTTTTCACATTCTTGCTGACGCGACCAAGGCGGGCAAACTCGATATCCGTAAAATCGCTGTGACCAAATCCGGCGCAGAAACGGTTGTCGAAAACTTCGATACCGTTGCTACGGAATGGTGGAAAGGCACGGAAGGTGGTTGCTTTGTGGACAATCCCCGCAGTTATACGATTACCGATTCCAAAGAAATTAAGAGCACCATTGAAACTTCAAACAACGTCGATGAAAAGTATTCCGCAATCGTTCTTGCTATTGCAGGCAACGGCAACGTGAGCCTTGCTCCTATCGCAGAGGACGGAACGGTCGGCACGGCAGTTGCATGGGCAGATCTTAAAGACCTTGAAGGCACTTCCGTTGCGGCTCTCGACTCAAATTATCGCAATGCCGTTATTTCTCTGGAAAGTCTCGGCGCAAAGAAAATTCAAGGTGTGAAAGTTATCGTTACCGGTGGTGAAGTAAGCGTCGCAAAAGCGTTCTTCACCAATATGGAAACCGTTACTCCCGATAAGTATTTCCCGACGCTTGACACTGCAAGTATCGCATACTTGTCTCAATTCAACTTCAATTATGTCCCCGGTGACAATTACGATCAAGCAGTTTCCGACTGCGTGCCGTTCAACTGCGACTATATCCTTTCTTATAGTGCGGAAAAACCCGTTATCGCAAACGGACACATTGTCCTAACCGACAAAGGGAACGCTTTTTCCAGCGTCAAAATTCGCTCCAAAGTCGCTTCCGAAGGCAGACAATATCTCATAATCAAATACGCGCTCCAAAACGGTTCTACGCTCAACGACTTCCGTTTTGCGCTCGTTAAAACCGAAAGCGACGCCGCGACGTCTGTAGTTTATGTAAATCAATGTCAGGCGGGCGTTTTGCTTCCGTCTATGAGTGAAAAGAATCCGTATTCCGACGGAGCATACTCTTATCTCGTCGTCGATATCGAAAAATCTTTCGGACTCACCGAATCCGTGTCCGGTATCGAGATGTATTACAGCGGAGCAGGTGAGATGCTCGTTGACGAAATCTTCTATGCGGATTCCGTAAAACCCGTTCTCGACATTGAAAACAAACACATGTTCGATTCGTACGATGCAATTCCTGCAAACCCGAATTATTGGTGGACGGATTTCAGCGATGCAAGCAAGTTGTCCGTTGTTGACGGCGCACTCAAAATCGAAGTTCCCGCAAGCACTTCCGTTTGCGTCGGCGGCGCAAAACCCGACAACAACAAAGATTTTGGTTGCAGATATATGGTTATCCGTATGAAGAGCGAAAATCTTGACATGAGCACGTTCAGAATTCAATGGCTCGACGGCACGACGTCCTTTGCAAACGCAGGCGGGTTCAAGACTCTTAGCGGCAACGAATTCGTTCTCACGGACGAATATCAGGATTTCGTTATCGACCTTGACGCAAGAGGTATCAATAGAGAAATCGAAGGTTTCCGTCTCTGGCTCGGCGGCTGGAATGCAGAAGCAGGCGCACTCTATATTGATGAAATTTACTTCACGGATCTCGCGGTTGCGCAAGAGAAAACTTATTCCGCAAACACGACCGTGACGGCAGGCGAAGGATATCACTATCTCTGTGGTGGAGACTTTGCAAACGTCAACGGATCTCGCTATTTGCAAATCAGCCTTACAGCACTCAATACGTTCAAGTTTGACGAATTGCGTTTCGAGCTTCAACTCAACGAAGGCGCACCTGTCCTTATTTGGTCAAATCAAGGCGTGTTGCTTGCAAACGGCAAACCCTTCAACGTAGCGGACGCAGCGGTTCTTGGCGAAGGCGAAGAAGCAAGCTATCTCACGCAAACATTCGTATTCGATCTCGACGCACTCGGAATCGACTATGCAAACATCAAAGCGATTCAAGCGCACATGACCAATGTAAACGTTGACAGCTCCGTTGAAGTCGGCGTCAAATTCTTTGATTACGTCATCGGCCTCAACAGCGTCAGCATTCCGAGAAACGACGATACCAATCCTGTTCTCAACGTTACTATTGACGCAAACGGCGTGAAAGCAGGCGACGAAATCACTATCAACGCAACGGCAACTGACAACTATGGTGACGTCACCGTCGTTTACGAAGTCACCGTAAACGGCGAAGCAGTCGAAGTGGTTGACGGCAAGTTCACGGCAACGAAAGCAGGTAATTACACCGTAAAAGTCACCGCAATCGACGGAAACGACAACAAGACCGTTTATACGCAGAACGTCACCGTTGCGGCAGCACCGCAAAACGATGTTCCTGCAGAAAACACCGGTCTCGACGCAGGCGCAATCGCAGGTATTGTCATCGGCTGTCTTGCAGTTGTAGCAATCATTGCAGTAGTAGTTGTGTTCGTGAGCAAGAAAAAGAAAAAATAAGAATTAAAAACGCAAAGCGTTTTTGAAATTCGATTTGAAAGAGCGCGGAATTTCTTCCGCGCTCTTTCGTCGTTGTTCAACGGAAGTGCGGAGAATATTCGGCTTAAAAGCGAAGCGAAAGCATTTTCGTATTGAAAAAATATGCGACGTATGTTAAAATAACCGTATCAAATCGGAGCGAAAGGCTATGTATAAAATGATAGTTGTCGACGACGAATATCTCGTAAGGCTTGGAATCACCGAAACGGTGGATTGGAAAGAGCAAGGAGTGGAAGTCGTTGCCACCGCTGTGAACGGGAAAGACGGACTTGAAAAAATCCGCGCGTTGAATCCGGACGTCGTGATAAGCGACGTCAAAATGCCCGTTATGAGCGGAGTGGAAATGGTGAAGACATTGCATGAAGAAAACTTTGATGGTATGACGATTATGCTGTCGGGATACAACGATTTTGAATACGCAAAAAGCGCGTTGGAAGCGGGCGTTTTCAGATATCTGCTCAAACCGATTGATAACGAAGAGTTGATTGCGACGGTAAAAACTGCATGCGAAAAACTTGAAAAGAGAAGAAAGCAAGAGAGATTGCTTGCCGACGTTGACATAAGTCTTCCTGTAATAAAACAAAAACTCGTAGACGACATATTCCACGGGGAAATAGACGATAGTGTATATTCTAAACTTGCGCTTTACGACCTTCCTATCATAGATAAGGGCGTAGTTGTGTATTGCAAGGCCGACGTTTCAACCGACGACGTTGATACCGACGAGAAAGTGGGCAAGGCACTTGCGGTCTTGCAAAAGGGCGTTCTCGATATGCTGGGCGACCACGAAACGATATATTCCAGAACTGGTAAGAGGGTCGCTTTTGCCACGGACGTGAAGGAAGTGGATCTTCTCGAAGGAAAACTGCGCGAAGTGCTCCGCGCATACGAAAAACAGAGCAAAATTCTCGTATCTATCGGCATAAGTAAGGTTTTTGAAAGCGTGCCCGAAATAAGCACGGCTTTCGGCACCGCAAAATTTCTTGCATACAACAAATTGTTTGCGTCCATAAACAGCGTCAACGTGCCGAGCGATGAGAATACTAAAACGTACAAGAAACATATCGTCGATGCGCTACAGTATGTATCCGAGCATTACAAAGAATGTAATTTGAAGATAAAAGACGTTGCGGATCATCTTTTCGTTTCGGAAAGTTATCTTATGCACCTTTTCAAAAAAGAATTGGGCAAGACGTTCAATACCTGTCTTACCGAGTATAGAATAATGGTTGCGAAACGCCTTCTCAGAGAAGAAAAACATCGCATGTACGAGATTGCCGAGCTCGTTGGCTATGCGGATATGAAATATTTTGGTCAGGTTTTCAGAAAAGTGGAGGGCTGTTCCCCGAGTGAGTACGTCAAGAAGCAACACGAAAAAGAGAACGCTTAATCAAAAGTTTGCTTTTGCGTTTACGCTTTTGCTTGCAATACTGTTTACGGTATTGCTTGTTGCCGTGCAGATAATTGCGCAAGTTTACACCAACAAATACGTCGAAAACGATGTCGTTGCGTCGCACAAAGACGTTCAATCGGAGTTTACGGACGTTCTCAACGAGATAAATTACGGATATACGCGTATCGTGCAAAACGAGAGAATAAGCGAGTTGTCTCAAAATGTTTCTTACGAAGAGAAAAAGCTCGATTTTGAAAGAATAATTAGCGACTCGGCTCTTTCCGACGATTATCTCAACGTGGTTTTACGTATAGGAAACGAAGTGTTTTCTTTAAGCGACGACTTTGATTTGCCCACAGAATCTTTTGCAAAAACGCTTGAAAACGGCGGAAACGGGTTGTTTTTCGGTGCAGAGAGCAAGGATGGGACGTGCGTGCAAATCGGGCGCAGATTACAAAATCCGTTGTACGCGCAAGAAGGCTACGCTGTTTTTTACGTGTCGCAGAAAAAACTCGATTCTATATGTTTGCTTGCAACTTCCTCAAACGGCGTCACGAGAGTCCTCGATAGCGATTATAAAGTGATTGCTTCATCTCAAAACAGTGGCGCAGGAGACACGATTTTTGAGAAAGAAAACTACCTGATAGGTCAAAAAGACGCGTATAGAAAGCAGATAAACGGCAAAAAGTGTCTCGTCGCGATAACACCCGTAGACAATCAGTACGACATGGGATTGTATGTCGTGAGCGAAGTGGAAGTGGTTGAAATTCAGAAGAACTACATAGTGCTTTCAATCGTGCTTGCGTGTATTGCACTCGTTACGTTTGTTTTTGCGATAGTGGTTTCCATACGCCTTGCAAAACGCACGGCAGAGCCCATAAACAATTTGTCAAAAGAATTGGGAAGCGTCGATTTTTCAAACGAGCGCACTTTCTTCAATATAGGCAAGGACGGTGACGAAATTTACGAGCTTGAACGCAGCTATAACGAGATGCTCGAAAGGTTGTACGGCCTGATGGAAGAAAACAAGCAGAATATGGAGACGCAGAGAAAACTTGAAATCGACGCGCTTCAAATGCAGATAAATCCGCACTTTTTGTACAATACGCTTGACGCAATCGCGTGGATGTCGAAGATAAAAAAGCAACCTGAAATCGAAAAACTCGTCATAAACCTCGCAAAATTTTTTAGACTCAGTTTGCATAAGGGCGCAAAATACGTGAAGATAAGCGAAGAAGCGGAACTTGTGGAACACTTCCTTGAAATTGAAAAAATCAGATTCCCCGACACGATTCGTTTCGTCAACGAAATTCCCGAAAGCATCGGCAACTATACGACGATAAAACTTATTTTGCAACCTATCGTGGAAAATTCGATAAAACACGGTTTTGTTGAAAAGGACGGAATAGGCACCATAACTCTCGGCGCAAGCGAAGAAGGCGACGACGTTCTCATCACGGTGAGCGACGACGGGTGTGGCTTTGACGTGCCAGACGATTTCTGGTCGAGAGAAATCAATCCGCAAGCGCAAGGCGGTTACGGTTTGAGAAACGTAAACGAGCGTATTCGTCTGGAATACGGAGAGGGATACGGTTTGTCCGTCGAGTCGCAAAAGGGAGTGGGAACTAAGGTTATGGTAAGAATAAAGAAGGGCATCTGATGTTTTCAAAACTGCGGAAAAAATTATTTTACAGTGTGTTTTTCGTGTCGCTTGCGTTCGTGTTGGCGTTGAGTGCGGTGTCGTATTCTCTTATCGTCACGAGCGTTTACGATTCGCAACAAAACAGGGCGGTTTCTTGTGCGGAAAACGGTTCGGCGGGTTGTACGACATACCTCAACACTATATCGGGCTTTGTGGAAAGCACCGCGGGAAAGAGTGCGATTTTGGACGCAACGCAAGGGGTGGTATCTCCCGGCGTAATATCGTTGCTCGATGCGCTTTGCAACAAATCCGTTAAAATCGATGGTGCAATATTGTACGGAACGAGCGGATACGTCGCATACTCCGCGGGCGTCGGGGCACCGCCATCGCTTGAAGAATTGCTTTCAAACGAAGAGATAAACGCGTTCTTTTGGTCTGAAAACAAGCAATTTGTGTCCGTAAGACGAAGCGGATACGCAAGAGTGTACAACAGCGCGTTTTACGACGACGGGGCGGGAATAATATCTTGTATGAGCAAGGTCGTCTCGGAAAGCGGAGAAACGACGGGATTGCTTGTTGCCGATGTATTGCCCGAAACCCTTGTCAGCGCAAAATTGTCTTATTCTGCTTTCGATATGGCGGGAGAAAGTTTTATTGTCAAAGACGGAAAAACTCTCAGCGTGCAATCCGAAACGTTGAATATGTCGAAAAAAGGAAGAATGACGGACAAATATCAAGTGTCTAGTGCGACGTTTGCGGATGGCGCGATAGTCGCGATGAGATTTTCTCTTGCGAATTTCAGAAATCAAGCGATAATAATTTTTGTCGCGTTCGTCGCGGTTGACGTAATTCTTATGCTCGTTGTGTACTTTTTTGCGCAGCGACTTTCAAAAAGTGTTGAAGCACCTCTTGACGACTTGCTTTTGAGAATGAGAGAGCAGTCTTCCGATTGTTGAAAATCAAAACACGCAAAATAGCAGTATTGTCTACCATTTTGCAGATTAGCAACTTGAACCAAGTTGCTTTTGTTTTATATAATATTTGTAGATAATAGTATATAAGGAGATGGAAAATTGAAAAAAGCATTTGCAAGAGTTTTCTGTTTAATTATGATAGTTTGTTCGCTGTCCGCATTGCTCGTGGCTTGCGGCGGTTCGAACGACGGAAAAATCGAAATACGCATAGGATTCTGGCCCGACAACTCGCAGACGTCGGACGTTGCCATGTATAACGAGTGGAAGGAAAAATTCGAGAACGATTATCCGCAATACAGAATCGTTGCCGACCCCTATACGTACAGCCCGGAAACCGTTAGCGCAAAGGGCAACGTCGGAAAACTTCCGACGATTTTCCAAACGTATTTCACAGAACCGGACATGCTCATCAGCAACGGTTATATCCGTCCCATAACTTCCCAACTCAGCGCACTCGGCTGGCTTGACAAAATGGACGACAACATGCGCGAGCAACTCACAAGAAACGGCGAAGTGTACGGCGTTCCGCGTGACGGCTATGGTATGGGACTTTTCATCAATCTTCAAATGATGTACGATATCGGCGCAATCAAGAAAAACGCCGACGGAACGTACAAACTTTACGACGACGAAGGCAATCCGCTTTATCCCACCACTTTTGACCAGATTGAAAGTCTCAGCAGACAAATTGTCGAAGCATACACCGACACTTACGGAATTCTCATTCTTTCTGCAAACAAACAGGGAGGCTGGCAACTTTGCAACCTTGGTTGGAACTTCGGCGCAGGCAATCTTCAATCAAACGCATCGGGCAAATGGACGAGCAATCTCGCAGACCCGGGTATGGTCAAAGCACTTGAATGGGTGCAAAAGATGTCAAGCGAAGGATTGTGCTATCCGAGCGCGTCTCTCAATTACAACGATTGGCCCGCAAAAGTCGGAAGCGGTCAAGTTATGATGGCGTTCGTCGGCAACGACGCATTGAGCCAACCCATAACGTCTTACGGTTTTGACAAAGACAATTTCGCATTCGTTCCGATGCCGACGGGCGACGGTGTGAGCAAGTACGCTTTGTTTGGCGGCACGCCGTTCGTGTTTGCGGACAACGCAACCGACGAGCAAGTCGAAGGCGCACTCAAATTCTTGAAATATATCGGACGTTCTCCCGAAACCGACGAGATTTCGGTTGCGGCACTCGAAAAAGGCTTCGAAGTCGCGGAATCCAAAAATATGCCTATTCTTCCCACCATCAAAGCGTGGAAAGACGCGGATTATCTCGCCCTTGCAAACAGACTCGAAGAAGAACATATCAACGTTCACTACGAATATATGAAAGACTTCTTCGACACGATTTACGATTATCGCAGGAAAGAAGAGCCCAACTATTGTCAAGATATGTACGGCTTGCTTGACAACGCGATTCAGAACGTGCTTTCAGACAAAACCGGAAGTGCAAATCCCGCCGCACTTCTCAACACGGCAAACGCAAATTTCCAAGCACAATTTCTGAGCAGATTGAACAAGTGACGAAGTTATGTTATACGGCAATTCTATCTTTACCAAGATAAAGAAATTTTTCAAAAAGAACGTAGGGGGCTGGGCAATTATGTTGCCCACGCTCCTGTTGTTCGCGTTTTTCGTATGGGCGCCGCTCATTCAGAATCTCGCGTATTCGTTCTATTCCATAAAACGTTTTCAATGTCAGGATTTCATCTGGTTTGAAAACTACAAATACGTATTTGCCGACCCTGCGTTCAAGAGCGCGCTCATAAACACTTTCGAGTATGCGTTCTGGTCTATACTTATCGGATTTCTTCTTCCGCTGTTTCTGGGGCTGTTGCTTTCAGAAGTTATTCACTTCAAAGCAGGATTCCGCTGTATGCTTTATCTGCCCAGCATAATTTCCGGCGTTGCGGTCATGCTTATGTGGACGCAGATTCTCGACGGTTCGTCGGGCAGTCTTCTCAACGGCATACTCGCGCTTTTCGGACACGAACCCGTTCAGGTGCTCATGGACAAACACTGGGTTATTCCCGTCATCGTACTTGTTATGACTTGGCGCGGTGCGGGCGCAACAGTGCTTATCTATTTGTCCGCGCTTCAAACGGTGGATTCGAGTCTTTACGAAGTGGCGCGTCTTGACAATGCAAACCTTTTCCAACGTATATGGCACGTGACGTTGCCGTCCATACGCCCGACGATAAAGTTGTTGTTTATTCTGCAAATAATCTCTGTTTTCCAGGTGTTCTACGAACCTATGGTTATGACGGCAGGCGGACCGGACAACGCTTCGATTTCGTTGATGTATCTGTGCTACAAGTACACGTTCCTTGACAACAATCCGGGTGCAGGCGCGGCTTGCGGAGTGATACTTGCGCTCATTATTATCGTGTTGAGCGTGCTGTATTTCAAGATTTCCAAAAAGAACGAGGAGGACGCGATATGAAACTGAAAGAAAAAATGCAATCCGTTCGCGTCAAACCTATAAAATTCAAACGACTCACGGATAAGCCGGACGGTCTTATAAACGGAATAGAATACAAACATCCGCGCTACAAAATTCTGTACGCCGTGATGATTTTTCTTCTTGTCGTTGCGTGTCTGACCGCGCTTATTCCCATCGCGTGGCTTTTCCTTGCAGGATTCAAGGACGCAGACGAAGTTTTCAAAGCGCCGTTCACCTTTTTCCCGAAGTCTTTCGACCTTGGAAAGATAGTTGAAGTGTGGAAAACAATCGGCTTCGGGAAATACTTTGTCAACACGTTCATCGTGATGATAGGTTCCGTGCTTTGCGCAGTCGTGTTCAACGGACTTCTTGCATACGCGGTATCAATAGTCAAACCGGCGGGTTACAAAATCGTGTACGGTATGATTATGGCAAGTTATATGATACCGGCGGTTGCGTCGCTCGTTCCGCTTTATGCAAACATAGTGTCGCTCAAATTGGAAAGTTATGCGATTTTCGTTCCGTTGTGTTTGCTGTACGGCGCGAATGCGTACTACTTTATGATGTTCAAAAACTATTTTGACACCATTCCGCGCTCCGTGCTCGAATCGGCAAAAATCGATGGTGCAAACTCTCTTCAAATATTCTTCAAAGTGGTTTTGCCTTTGTCTAAACCTATCGTCGGCGTGGTGAGCATATTTGCAATGACTGCCAGTTGGGCGGATTTCCTTCTTCCGTATCTTCTCTTGCAAGACGATTCGCTATGTACGGTTATGGTGAAGATATTCAATTTGAAGAGTTCTATGGCGAATATGATGAACTTCGGCATAGACAAATACCTTCTTGCACTTACGATAACGATAATTCCGCAAATTTTCATATTTGCGATATTCCAAAGACAGATAACCGGAACGAACGCGCAAAGCGGCGTTAAAGGTTGATATCAGGAGTTAAAATTATGGCAAAAACGGCAAAAAAACATTTTGCGGGCGACGGTTGGAATATAGTCGAAAATGATTTTTCGACGGATACGAACAAAGTTGCCGAATCAATTTTCTCACAAGGCAACGAATATATGGGGTGCAGGGGATTTCTTGACGAAAACACTACGGCACCGACTCTTCGCGACGCATATTGCAACGGCGTTTACGAATTTGCAAAAGACAAATCCGCAACGGCGTATAAGGGCGTGGCTACGAGAACGCATTTTATGATAAACGCGTGCAACTTTTTCGACGTTGAAATTTACGCTTGCGGTGAGCGATTCGATATGGCAAGCAGTGATTTCGTAGATTACGAAAGGACGTTGCACCTTAAAGACGGTACTCTCGAAAGAACGCTCGTATGGCTTGTCGGCGACAAGAGAATCAAAATTGCGTTCGAGAGATTCTTCGATATGCAATATTATCGCAGGGCCTATCAGAGAATAACTTTCACATCGGATTGCGACGTTATCGTAACGCTCAAAGTCAACGCCCATTTTAACGGAAAACACTGGGATAAACCGTCCCGCTGGCACGAAATCGTAGTCCTTGACGACGGCGTTGAGTGCGGAACGGATTCTACGAAACAAAAAGTCGCTTGTCTTGAATTCGTTGACGTTGACGGAAAATCCGATTGTGATACGCAAAAGAGCAAACGTTGCGTGAGCAAAACGTTTGAAATTGCTCTTGAGAAAGGGAAAGCATCTCAATTTACGAGACTCGTTTCGGTAAATGTGCAAAAAGATGACTCGGACGCGATCGAAAAGGCAAGAGAAGAGTTGAACTCACAAATTGCAGAAGGATACGAAGTCGCACTTGAAAGAACGAGAGCCTATTGGAAAAAATTCTGGAAGCATTCCGACATCGAAATCGAAGGCGACGAAGCAAACCAACAAGGCATACGCTTTTGTATTTTCCAACTTCAACAAACATATCACGGCATAGACGCCACCGACAATATAGGGGCAAAAGGCCTGACGGGCGAAGCATACAGCGGACACACGTTTTGGGACACAGAAACTTATTGCTTACCTTATTATCTTTACAACAATCTGACGGCGGCAAAATATTTGCTCGAATACAGATATTCAACGCTCGACGAAGCAAGAAAACGTGCTCGCGATCTCGATTGTGAAGGCGCGTGCTATCCGATTGCAACTCTCAACGGAGAGGAAGCGTGCACTTTGTGGCAACACGCAAGTTTGCAAATGCAACCGTCAACCGGCGTTGCATACGGTGTGTATCATTACGTCAACGTAAGCAAGGATTACGAATTCTTGTTTGGACACGGCGCGGAAATGTTGGTGGAAATTTGTCGATATCTTGCCACTCGCGGACAATGGGATGCACAAGGAAAACACTTTGGCTATTATGCGGTTATGGGACCGGACGAGTTCCAAATGATGGTCAATCACAACACCTATACCAATTATATGGCAAAGAAGACGTTGCTTTACACTGTCGAAACGATTGCGAAAATGCCGAAGGGCAAACGCGTTGCGCTTGCAAAAAAAGTCGGTTTGAAAAAAGAAGAAATCGCGCTTTGGAAGACTCTTGCATGCAAAATGAAAATTTTGTACGACAAGAAAACAATGCTTTACGAACAACACGAAGGCTTCTATTCCTTACCGCATATCGACGTTGACGAAATTCCCGACAGCGATTTTCCGCTTTACTCGCATTGGAGTTACGATAGGATATATCGCAACGATATGATAAAACAGCCGGATGTGCTTATGTTCCAACTTCTTTACAGCGGAGATTTTTCAAAGGAATGCAAGAAGGCGAATTATGAGTTTTACGAACCGCGTTGCATACACGAGTCTTCGCTCTCTCCGTCCGTTCATTCGATAATCGCGTGTGAAATAGGCAAAAAGGCGGAAGCGGTTTCGTTCTTTGAATTTGCAACGAGAATGGATCTCGACGACTACAACAGAAACGCGCAAGAGGGGTTGCACACGACGAGTATCGCGGCTGCGTGGCTTAATATCGTGTACGGATTCGGAGGACTTCGAGACCAGAACGGCGTGAGTTTGTCTCCAATGATTCCCGATGGTTGGAAGAGTTATTCTTTCTCCGTGCTTATCGACGGAGCGAGTGTGAAAGTGAAAGTGGACGACGAAAACGTTACGGTTACGAGCGATAAAGCAGTGAAACTTACGATTTACGGCAAAGAATACGATGTGCAAGGCAAGCTGGTCGTAGGGGGCGTCAGATGAAGATAATCGAAAAGGGTTACGCCGACGACAGAATGAAACGCGGAGATAAGTTGCTCATCGGCAACGGTTGTCTCGGCTATCGCGGAACTCTCGAAGAAAACAGAAAAGACGATTGCGTCGCGCTCACGACGGCAGGTTTTTACGACAGATACAAAAACAACTGGCGCGAAACCGTCAATATGCCCAATCCGCTTTACACAGTAGTTAAGATAAACGGAGTTCCGCTTGACGGAAGCATCGTAAAAAGTCATGTCGAAAGTCTAAATCTTTCAAACGGCGTGTTTGAAAGGAATACGACATTCAAGGTGAACGGCACCACCATAAGAGTTAAATCGGAAAGATTTTTTGACCAGCAAAATTGTGGGTTGCTTGTGTCGAGATACGTCGTTTGTGCAAACGAAGACATCACTGCTCAAATCGTGCTCGGCATAGACTGCGACGTTTGGAATATCAGCGGAAAGCATTTTAACGTGACGAAAACGCAGTATAAACCACTCGTTGTGTTTGCAACGACGAACGAAGGGAAGAATCTTTCCCAGTCGCTTATCGTAAAAACGAACGTATCCGGGGAACCGTTTGAAAAAGACGGAATAGTCGGCGAGGTGCTCGACGTAAAACTCAAAAAGGACGAAGATTTCGTCGTGGACAAGTTTTGCGTGTCGACGTGGGACGGGTTGCCGGAGTATAAGTACGACGAATTCGATTTCGACGCGCTCAAAGCGAAAAACGAAGATTGGTGGAAGAAAAAACTTGCGACGTGCAAAGTCAAAATCACGGGCGAGGAAGGACTACAACTTGCAATCGACGATTGCGTTTATCAACTTGTCATATACGCTCCGCGTGTCGACGGGACGTCCATTTCCGCCCGCGGACTATCAGGGCAGACGTACAAAGGCGCGGTGTTTTGGGATACGGAGATGTTTATGCTCCCGTTTTATCTCGCAACCGACGTCGAGGTTGCAAAAAGACTCGTAGGTTATCGTATAGCGACGTTGCAAGGCGCAATCGATAAGGCAAAGTATTACGGATATAAGGGCGCGTTCTATGCGTGGGAAAGCCACGAGAAAGGACAAGACGCTTGCAGCGATTTCAACGTCACCGATGTGTTTACGAATCGTCCCGTGAGAACGTATTTCAAAGACAAGCAAATTCACATATCCGCAGACGTTGCGGTTGCGTTATTTAGAACGTATCGCAAGACGAAAGACGTTTCCATACTTCTTGACGGCGGTCTTGACGTATTGTTCGAGTGCTCGTTGTTCTATTGGTCGTACGCGTATTACAACGAAGACAAAAATCGTTACGAATTGCTTGACGTTATAGGCCCCGACGAGTATCACGAAAGAGTCAATAACAACGCATACACCAACTATATGGCGCACGAGTGCATATGCAATTTCTTTGATGCGCTGAAAGCGGTGAAAAAAGCAAATAATGAATATGCTCGCGATTTTGTGAAAAAAAGAGCGACCGATATAGCAAAGCTTGAAAAGTTACGCAAAAAATTGTATCTGCCCATGCCCGATGAAAACGGAATTATCGAGCAATTCGACGGCTATTTCAAGCACGAAGACGTATACGTTCCGACAGTAAGAGCAAGGCTCGTCAAACCAAACGAGTACTGGGGCGGAAGCACCGGCGTCGCAACGGCAACTCGCGTAATAAAGCAAGCCGACGTCGTATCTTTGCTTTGCACGTTGCCCGAAAGATTTTCCGATGACGTGGCAAGGAAAAACTATGATTTTTATCTGCCGTATACCGAGCACGGTTCGAGTTTGTCGGCGTCTATGTACGCACTTTGCGCTTGCAGAATAGGAAAGCACGACGACGCATACGAGTGGTTCAAAAATTCCGCAATGGTAGACCTTGTCGGCGGCGGTAAGAAATGGGCCGGCAAAGTGTACATTGGAGGTTCTCACCCGGCATCGTGTGGCGGCGCATGGATGATAGTGGCAAATGGTTTTTGTGCGGACAGAAGCGGTAAAAATCTGCCAAAACAAATAAAAGAAATAAGTTACACCGAAAAACACGGTGAGAGAATAATAAGAAAAAAAGTCATACACGGAGACTGAATTATGATAAAAGCAGTTATATTTGACCTTGACGGCGTGCTTGTTCATACGGACAAATTCCATTATTTGGCGTGGAAGGCACTTGCGGACAAACTCGGTATTTATTTTGACGAAACTATCAACAATAGATGCAGAGGAGTATCGAGAATGGAGAGTCTCGATATAGTGCTCGAGCGTGCAAATAAAACTTACACGCAAGAAGAAAAAGTTGTTTTTGCAACGGAAAAGAATGAAATATACAAGAGGTATCTTGCAACGATGACGCCAGTAGACGTGACGGATGATGTCAGAAACACTATTTTATCCCTTAAAAATCGCGGCATAAAGGTCGCAATCGGTAGTAGTAGCAAAAATACGAGATTTATTCTCGAAAGAGTTGGACTCATCGATTTGTTTGACGCAATATCGGACGGCAACAACATTTCACACAGCAAACCGGATCCCGAAGTGTTTCTTAAAGCGGCAGAATTCCTCGGGATCGAGCCCGAGTATTGTATGATAGTCGAAGATGCGGTTTCGGGTGTCGAAGCGGGGAAAAGAGCCGGTATGACTACTACCGCGGTAGGTGACGCGGCAAGAGCGCACGTTGCCGACAACGATATAGAAAAATTGTCCGATATTTTGGATATTGTCAAGTAAGCAATTCAAGGAGAGAAGATTATGGCAGGACTTCAACTCAATCACATATACAAGGTTTATCCAAACGGCACCAAGGCGGTCAACGATTTCAATATGGAAATCAAAGATAAGGAGTTTATCGTTTTCGTCGGCCCGTCCGGATGCGGGAAAAGCACCACGCTTCGTATGATTGCCGGTCTTGAAGAGATCACGGCAGGCGAATTGCGTATAGGTGATATCGTCGTCAACGACGTCGAACCGAAAGACAGAGATATAGCGATGGTTTTTCAAAACTACGCGCTTTATCCGCATATGACGGTCTACGAAAATATGGCGTTCGGTCTAAAAATGAGAAAAGTCCCCAAAGCCGTGATAAAAGAAAAAGTTATGGCGGCGGCGGAAACTTTGGGTATAACCGAATATCTCAATCGCAAGCCGAAAGAAATGTCGGGCGGACAACGCCAGCGCGTCGCACTCGGAAGAGCGATGGTGCGCGAACCTAAGGTGTTCCTTCTCGACGAACCGCTTTCAAACCTTGACGCAAAACTCCGTACGGCAATGCGTAGTGAGATCGCAAAATTGCATCGCAAATTGCAAACGACGTTTATTTACGTAACGCACGATCAGGTCGAAGCAATGACTATGGGTACACGTATCGTGGTTATGAAGAGCGGTTTCATTCAACAAATCGACACTCCGCGCAATCTTTATAATTATCCGTCCAACAAATTCGTTGCAGGATTTATTGGAACTCCGCAAATGAATTTTTTCCACGGCAAACTTACGGCTGACGGAGATAAAGTCAACGTATCGTTTGACAACACCGGCGTATCTTTCAACGCACCGAAATCTCTATTTGACAAAGCGGACGGGCGTTTCCTTGACGGAAGAAAGGGAATCGTGCTCGGCATAAGGGCGGAGCATATCAGTGTTGACCCCGATAAATACCCGTACATGGCAAAATGCGTGGTTTCAAACGTCGAAGAGTTGGGCACAGAGAGTCTTGTATATGCCGATTTCAACGTTTCAAACGACGAGACTTATGCAGAAAGTGACACCAGAGTTATTATTAAAGCACCGGCGGGCGCAGAATATCAGATGGGACAAATTGTAGAAGTATCTCTCGATTTGTCGCAACTCAAAGCGTTTGATGCCAAAACCGAAAATACGATTATGCCTAGAATACCCGACCATGTGGTTACGGGTGGTATAGTCAAGGATGGAGAATTGCTTATTCTCGGTACAAAACTTCGACTCCCGCCGGCAATGAACGTCGAAAACGGACAATGGCTCGTCAACATTCCCACCGAAAGCGTTTCTTTGGGCGGAGATATACCCGTGAAATCGATTGAAGAAGAAAAAGTGAACGACGAAACGTTGTTGCACGTGAAAGTTGATGACGTAACGCTGTTTGCGATAAAATCCGATGACAGAGCAAACGAAAATTCGATTAGCGTCGATCTTAAGAAACTTACGTTTATCGCGGACGATAAAACGTTCGACGCTATCCCCGACGAAAATACGCTTGACGGAAAACTTACGAGAAAGCTTGTAAAAGTTGAAAAAGAAGTCAAGGGAAAATTGAAAAAAGTCAAAGACTTCGAATATTCGTATATCATCGACGAGCATAAGTTCGATTGTCCGTATCAAGCCGCAACGAGAATAGTCAGTGGGGCGGGGTTTGATGTCTTCAACAAGGAACTGGCAATCAGTTTTTCACCATATCAGGCCAAAGTCGCAGATACCGGAATTCCCGCAAAAGTCGAAAAGGTGCTCGATTACGGCAAAGAATATTTTGCTTTGTGCAACATCGGCGGTAAAAAGGTTTATGTTTCCGTTGACAACGATTTCGACCAAACGGACGTTTTGCTTGATATAGACACACAAAACGTCATAGTCGTTGAAAAAGCGCGAGATATTCGTTTGCTTTAAGACAATGCGCGAATAATTATTGCCAATAACGCATATGAAACGTTGTGGTGACACTAATAAAACAAAAGGATTTCTCATAATTCTCCCATCTATTATCATTTGATACGAGCTCCCGTGGGGGCTCGTATCATTTCAAAGTCATCAAACTATTCTTTGTTTTTTATTGCAAATATTATCAGTCAAACAACAAAAGAACGACTGAATGCATTAGAGGCTGAAAAGGCGGAACTAATCAATAAGATTGCCGTTGAGAAACTAAAATCTAATTTGATAATACAGAAACACGATATAGTAAAATACCTACAATCCGCAGTAAAAAAGCGACCGCTGCAAATGATACAACTGCTAATAAAACAAGTTGTGCTATATAACGATAAGATAGAAATTCACTTCAATTATACCGATGGGAAAAGACCTGATGACGAACTGCATCAGGCCTTTTCTTTTTATTCATTTAATCAGCGCATAACCATAGATCAACACAAAATAGGAAAAGAGCCAATTGTTACCGATTATGAGATAATTTTGTTTATATGATGGTTTCGAATTATAAGCTAAGTTTTTGAATAAAAATGTACACTTTTGTAAAAATTCACAAATAAAAAAAACAACTTAATATATACAAAGTATATATTACACAAGCAATTTTAGGGTGTTCAGTTGGGGCTAAAAAATGTCCGCCAACGCCTGAAACCCTACTGTTTAGTAGGGTTTCGTTGTCTTTGTCGGGTGGATTCGCAAGTGTTTTTGCAAACACTTGGTGTGCGCAAGGCGCACACAACCCACTCGTTCGTGGCTGACGCTCCGCTATGCGAGTAAACACGCTCGCTCCGCTATTACGCAGTCTGTGACTGCTACGAATCCCACCGCTTCCGCCACAAAAATAGCACTCGGAAGAGTGCTTTTTGTTTTGTCGAGAGAGATTCGGCGGCATTTGTGCCGCCGGCAACATTGTTGCCGAACTCTTCGTTGCAAACTCGTGAAAATGAGAAATGCGTGCAGTTAATCTTTGGTGTTGGGATAACTATGCCTGCAACAACATTTTTGCAAAAATAAAAGAACCGCATATTAGAATGCAGTTCAGACTGACGGAAAGGAAGTCATTGTGTAAATAACAATCTTTCAATTAAGATGAAGTTTTTTCAGTAATTATTTTTATTTTGTGATAGTTTCTTTTTTAAATCTTTTTGTCTATCAAGCAATTTCTTATTATCTTTCTTCAAACTTTCAACAGTATTGATCAATTTTTGCTTATTTTCCTTTAATTCATTACTTTGTCTGATTGTTATATCTATATTTTTTAATTGTATAGTAATTGAATTGATTTGTTGTTCAATTTCCCCAATTTTATTATTATTTTCTAGAATATTTTTATCTAAATTCCCAATCTCTTGTTGAATTTTTGCATTTTTTTCTCTATCTTTAAGAACCTGTTCAGCCAATTTAGGATTAAAAAATTCAAAATGTCCACACTTAGTACAAATATATGTACTTGCATAAACATCGTTTTGTAAAGCATATTGAAAAGATTCTCCCACTAGTCCTACTGCTACAGTGTCTAATTCTACTTCATAAGGAAAACCAACTTCCTCCAAATCTTCACAACCACATTGTGTGCATTTTATTTTATTATTCATAGTATAACCTCCATAAATACTCACTATAATTTTATCATAAGTATATTTATTTGTCAAATTAGCCTTTGTCTCACTTATTTTCTTGGATTATCCCTCCTTACATTTGCTTTTGTCTGTGTCTTTGTAAGAAATGATTTTGATATAATAAATAAAGCAAGAAGGGTACCGGATCACAGTTACACAGAGTCATCTCAAAACTGGACCCAAAGCGATTTCTTGCAGTTTAGACATTCAATCTCAAAAATAGAAGAACTACTTAAAAATTACGAATAAACTATTCGATTTACGTTACTAACGCTCCACCAAAAGGAAATAATACGAACACCGAGACAAATTCGGGGTTCGTATTATTCTTTTCTAACGATTATTTCGGTATCAGAATTGAATTATGAATACCTACAACAATCAAAAAAACGGTTTTGTCGCAAATGGCAAAACCGTTTTTTCCCTTCAATAGTAAAATTAAAATCGTACGGAATAGATGACGTAACCTGCCGAGAATATTGTTTCGTTGGAGAAAAACTGCTCATTGAGTTCGTCGTAATGGTTTTGGCAAAAATCCACCACTTCGCGTGAAATCTTGGAATCGGGATTTTCACGCAACATTCTTCCGAAGTCGTTGGGGATGAAGCTAAACCACGCTTCAAACAGCATCTTTTTGTCTTTGCGCGACATATCGGCGGTGTTTATACCGTATTTTTCGAGGCAAATGGTTTTCGGTTCCATTTTGCGCACGTACGAATAGATTTGCCTTCCGGTGTAGCGGAATCCGCTGTACTTGTTGTGGATATAGTAGGATTGCATCTTTCTGAAAAGTCCGTCGTTGTCGGGGTAGGCAAACACTGCGCCGTCGTCAACGTCGCGAATTATCATCACCGCGTCGTCGTTGAGACAGTTGCGGATTGCTTGCAATATGCGGAAAGGCTTTTTGAAATCCATAATCGCCATGCTCAAACACACAAAGTCTATGCCGTCCGCACCCACCGAGTCGAGATAACTTTCCAGTTTGTCTTCAAAATCGTCCGCTTCGAATTGCGTCGCGAAGAAACGCACGTTGTCGTCTTTGCGCATGTTGTTGCCTCTGTCGGCAACTTCTTGGGAGTAGGTGAGGGCAATGACTTTGCCGACTTCGGGATTTTCAAAGCGTTGGAATGCGCTTTCGGGGTTGAGCACGTTTACGTCAAGGCAAACGGCGTCCTTTTTGCCTTCCAAAAGTTTGTGAATTATCGGGGTTTCGTATTTGTCCAAAAGGTGATCTTCCGTCTGCAAACGATGTTTTTCTTTTTCGTCTTCGTCAAGATAATATCTTACGTCGTCGTGGCGGGTGAGAAGATCGCCGTCGCTCTTCTTAATGCCTTGCAACATCGAAATCAACTTGACCATGGACGCGTCAAAGTATTCTCGACTGATTTGCACTCCGTTGAAGAATGGCAAAACCTGCATGGAAGAGGGCAATGCTTTGGGAAATTCAAAACCGTCCACCATGATGGGAATTATGTTTTTCTTGTATTTTATGGCGTGTTCGATTTCCAATCTTAGCCAATCGTCCTGATTTGAGCAACGATCAAGTGCGTGAGAGGGCAGGATAAGCACGAAGTTTTGTGAATCCTCGATTGCCGAATAAAGTTTTTCGTTGAAAGGACCCGACCGTAACTCTTCCAAGTCGAGAAAAACGGTGATGTTTTCTCTGTGCAACCATTCGTATATCAGCCTTGCAAGCGCATAGCCGCCGTCGCGACGATAACTTATAAATACGTCCATAATTTCCCTCTTCTAATCTTTTACCATTGTGTAGCACGGCACGTCGAATACGCCGGGATATTCTCCCGTGATGCGAAAACCGAGCTTTTGATACAGCTTCCATGCGCCTTGATTTGCAATGACGCATTCAAGATGGCAAGTGCCTTTGTCCTTTATCGTTTGAGTTATGAGTTTTGACGCAACGCCTTTGTTTCTGAATTGCGGGTCGACGGCAATGTTTGCAACGTAAAATCCGTCCTTATCCTCCGCCATTTTGGCGTAATAGTCCGAAAAGATCCTGTGAGTGCGCTCGTCGCACGGCACGTTTGCCTCTTCGAATGCTTTGCGGATATGCTCCTCGTTTTCAATGACGGGGGAGTAGCACGAAACGAGTACGCCCGCAATACGTCCGTTTTTTGCAACCGCAACCGTGATATTTTTTTGGTTGTAAAGCGTGGGTAACGACGTCATTTTTGCAATGACCTTTGCGCCGTCCTCCGCGGAGTCGAACCAATATGGATAGATGTATTTGTCCGTCATATAAATGAGATTTGCCACTTGCATGCGGTCGTCGCAATCTTGCATGGGACGCACGACGATCTCGTCGTTTACGGCAACTTCCGCGTCTACGAATTTGCGGAACGCAGCATATTCGTCTTTGGATATTTCACGCGGATAGGTGAGTATTTTCAGATATAAATCGGCGTCGCCAAGGTGATATTTTGCTTGCAAATGCTCGTGCGGATTCATGACGAAACCACTTCTTTGATAAAAGCGGTATCTGCGTATGCTCGTATCGTCGCAAGGCGGCTCGATTTCAAGAATAACGGTTTTTTGAGATTGCTCTTCGAGTATGCCGAGGGCGGCGGTTGCTTTGCCTTTGCAACGAAGTTCGGGCAAAATGGCAAAATGTTCGAGATATACGAAAGAGTCCGTTTCCCAATACAGCATAATGCCTACGAAACCGTCCTCGTCCGTGATAAAATCGAAGTGATAAGCAGGGTTTTGCATGATGCGCGCCTGCTCAGTATCGTCCCTTCTTTCCAACACCGGAAAGGCCTCTTCGTAAAGAGCTTTGGCGGCGGCATAATATTTTTGATTTTGTTCGGATAACCTTTCAAGTTTCATTTTTTCCTCGTACGCATCGCAACTTCGTTTGTAGCAAGACGAAAATCGTCAAAATGCGGAAGTATTGAACAACTTGTATATAATTTTAACATATTCGTACTCTTTTCGCAATAGCGCAAACACGCAAACGTATGATATTTTTATAAAAAATCGACTCGTTTCAAACAAAATTGCAAAAAAACGGCATAACGTATGGAAAAAACGTCGTGCGTGTGTTAAGATATAGCAAACAAAATGTAGGTGAAAAACATGAGTATCGTTATTTGGCTGTGCTTTGCAATTATGATTGCAATCCTTGCAACGTCGATAGTGAATATCGCAAGACGCGGCAGGGCGGATAGGTTGGAATATTACAAAAATTACAAAAAGGGCAAGTTCTGGGCGATTTACTTTGTCGCGATTCCCCTGTTCTATCTTGCGAACAAGTTTAACGGTTCGGCGGCGGACGAGGCGTTTTTCGACGCGGTGAAGTCGAGTGTGGATTTGGTTGTGTTGAAGTATGATTATTCCGCCGTAAAACCGCTTATGGAGGCAAATTCCGCTTTTAAGGCGGTTATGTGGTTGTGCTTCGTTATGGTTGCACTCAACGCGAGCTTTTTGGCGGTTACTATCGTGTACAGAAGAGTGCTCAATCACGTTTGGAAAGAACGTGCCAAAAACGCAAAGAAGTGTTTCGTAGTGGTCGGCTTCAATCCGCAAAACAAGAGCATAGTCAAATCCATTGCGAAAAAAGGCGAGAGCGCAAACTGCATCGTCGTGGCAAAAGAAGTGAACGAGGATTTGAAAAAGTTTGCTTTTGTCGAAAAGGTTTCGTATGCAAAGGTCGAATCGACAGACGATTTCGCAAAGAATTTGCGCGAACTGTTCAAGGATTTCGACAACCGTAGCGTAGAAGTTATAGTGAACACGGGCGACGACAAAATCAATCTTGCTTTTACCGAGCAAATCGCAGGCGTTATAAGCGAGTTGTCCCTTGAAAAATATTGCCCGGGCGGCGATAGGGGATTGAACGCATACGTGTTCGGCGAACCCGAAAACAAATCCACTTTCCTGAAATTTGTCAAAAGAACGTCGGGACTTGTGCATTACGTCAATAAGTATAAGCTCGTTGCGTACGACTTCGTCTACAATTATCCGCTTACGGAGTTTATGGACGACGAGCAAATCGACTATGCAACCGCAACTGTGAAGTCCGGCGTTTCGCTCAACGTTGCGCTTATCGGCTTCGGAAAAGCAAACAGACAAATCTTCCTTACGTCCGTTGAAAACAATCAGTTTATGAGCATCGAGGACGGCAAATTCGTTCCCAAAGCCGTCAACTATTGGATTTACGACAAAAAGGACGCAAGAAACGACAAAAATCTCAATCACGACTACTACCGCTTCGAGAGAGAACTCGGACAGGACGAGTATTTGCCCTTGCCGTGCAAGCCGGCAAACGAAAAGTTTTTCGAGCTCGATATAAACGACGACGATTTCTACAAATCTCTCAAAGAAAATTTGAGCGAAAAAAGCGGCAAGAAAAACTACAACTATCTCATCGTCGCATTCGGCTCCGATTTGGAAAATCTTGACTTTGCCGAAAAGATTTGCACGAAACTCAAAGAGTGGGAAATCTTCGAGCAAACGAAAGTGTTTGTCAAAATCCGCGACGATAAGCTCAAAAACGACGTTATCGGAAGCGTTGATAAAGACGTCGATTTTATCGTGTTCGGCAACGAGGGCGAGCTTGTGTACAACGTAAACGCAATCGTAAACGAAAAGAACGAGGCGTTGGCAATGGACAGACATCGTTGTTACGAGCTTGCCTACGCATACGAGAGCGAAAAGAAAAAGGCGGCGCAAGAAATGCGCGATATCGTGAAAATAGACGAGGACGGCGAAAAACTCAAAGCTACGAGAAGCTGGTATAAGCAAGCTCAATTCCAGCGCGAAGCAAACATTTACGGCGTGCTTGCCATAAGAATGAAACTGCAACTCATCGGTTTCGACTTGCGCGACAAAGCGGATGGCGAGAAGGATGCGTCCGACGAGTTTATGCGCGCATACGAAAAAGACGATCCCATCGTTTACGACGGCAGCGAAATCGAAGGCAGAAAAGGCGTGGTTTACACCAACGACTCCTTCAAATTCGACAGTTTGAGGGGACGTATGGCTATCCAGGAGCACCAAAGATGGAACGCATACGCAATCACTTGCGGCATGATTCCTATGCCCGTTGCCAAAATGAAAGAGGGCATATTTAAGAATTTCGAGCTTCGCAAGCACGGATGCCTTACCACTTTCGACGGGCTTGTGAATTACAGAAAAATCAGAGCGGAAGTCGAGCACAGGAGCGAAGAAGAAACCGACGTCATAAGATACGATTATCAGATATTGGACGACGTGAAATGGCTTGCAGGTCGCGCAGATAAAAAGATTGTGAAAAAGTAAAGGCGACCGATTTTTGAAAATAATTTCAAGACGTATAGTCAACAAAAAAGCACCGCTCAAACGGTGCTTTTTTGCGGATGAGAGGGCGTTTTTTTAAGTACCGTTCGGATTGCCGAATTTTCCACGCCACGCGCGTTGCAAACGGAAGCCGTGGCATAGTGCCTAAAAAGTTTTTTCTTGCACATTGTCCGATTGTAGTTTATAATTGTTTTATAAATTTTAGGGGTAAAATTATGGTGAAACAACTTACAAAAACCGAAAAAGTGCTTTTTGCGCTTTTGGGGCTTTCGGTGGCAATCATCGTTTTGGGCATTCTCTTTTTGCTCAACGCAATGCAGGATATGGAAAATCCCGACAATATCGCGTTTTTCACGGCGTTCAGCCAAATCGACAACGTTCTTGCAAAGTATATCGTGGTCATTCTCACTATGAGTGCGGGCATTATGCTGTTTTCAAATGTGGCGTTGAGATTCCCAAACAAGAAACTCCGCAACGGACTTACTATCGGAATTACGACGTTTGCATTTGTGCTCACTCTTCCGCTCGTGTACGTGTTTATCGCAATCTTGCCGCTTGCGGCAAAAGCCACTACGACGGGTATGCCGGCATTTGACGAGTTGTTCGTGGTAGACCAAGTTATGCGCACCGACAACATCCTCAAAGGATTTATGGCATGGTTCGGCAACGGCGCATTTCTTTGGGTTGTGCTTGTGTTTATGCTTTTGCTCTCAATCCTTTTCTTGCTCGAACCGCTGCTTGCCGGCATATGCGTAACAAAAGGCAAAATCCTCAACATCGTCGGAAAGAATAAGGACGGCAAAGTGCGTTTGTTCTGCACGGATGAACTTCCCGTGCTCAAAAAACAACGTGAAGAAATGGAAAACATCCTCAATTTCGACGAGGATGAACAAGAGGGCGTTCCTGACGAACTCTCTTCCGTTGTCGCTCCGGCATGCGACGTCGCGGAAGAATAACGGTCGAGTGAGAGCGCGCATATTTGCATCTAAAAGAGTGAAAATGCAAAAAATACCCGGTTGAATTTTGGTGTTCAACCGTGGCGACTTGGTACACCCAGGCGGACTTGTAGGGAACGAAGAGAACGTAATAGCGATTGTTACACGCAGTGGCAATCGCGTCTACGCAAAACAAATTATGCTGTCGCATAGATGCATTGCATCCGACACCGCGTGTCTATTTGTTTGCTATGTCCGCTGCGCTCGACCTAGACAAATGCTTCGCGCTTGTCTCTTTCTCTGCTTGCGGTCAGCAAAAGGTACAAGTACGCATGAGGGAAGCGAAAACCCCACAACACAAGGTTGCGGGGTTAGAGTGGTACACCCAGGCGGACTTGAACCGCCAACCGTCAGAATCGGAATCTGATGCGCTATCCAGTTGCGCCATGGGTGCGTGAAATATGAGGATTTGCGATAAACGCTTTTGTTTTTATGGATGAATTATAGCACACAAATTTGCAATAGTAAACATAACGCAAAATATTACATGCACAATATTTTGGTGACATATGAAATATGCGGTGATATAATAATTATATAAGAATGGTTTTTGACGAATCGTGTCGGAAAGGAGATTCTATTGCTCGTTTTTGAAGCGCGATTTGACAAAAGAGGCAGTTTATGGATGCAAAAATGCAAGAAAAACTCGATGTTTTGTCAAAAAAGATAGGCAATACTCCGATTTTGTCGCTTGGCGACGGTATATACGGAAAGCTCGAAGGGAAGAATCCTGCCGGCTCGATAAAGGACAGAGCGGCGTTTTTTATGATTATGCGCGCTCTTGAAAACGGCGAGTTGGAAGAGGGCGGAACGGTTGTAGAGGCAACGAGCGGAAACACCGGCATAGGTCTTGCGTACGTCGCGAGAGAGCTGGAGCTTAACGCGGTTATGGTTATGCCCGAAAGTATGAGTAAAGAGCGCAGAGAGATGATTTCCGCATACGGTGCGCAACTTGTGCTTACTCCTGCAAGCGAAGGTATGGCAGGCGCGGTCAAGAAGGCAAAAGAGATTGCCGAGAGCAGTGCGTGGCTTGCAAATCAGTTTGGAAATTTTGCAAGCGTAGAGGCACATTTTTATACGACCGCACCAGAAATTTTTGCGTCCGTTCCGACGGCAAAATACATCGTCGCAGGTGTGGGAAGCGGCGGCACGGTTATGGGCGTGAAAAAATATATCGAGCAAAACGGCATAGATTGCCAAGTGGTCGCCGTTGAACCGCTTTCAAGTCCGCTTATTACAAAAGGCTACGCCGGGGCGCATAAAATTCAAGGTATAGGCGCAAATTTCGTCCCCGCAATCGTTGACGTGAGCAAGCTTGATCAAATAATCGACGTTGCAGACGAAAATGCAATAAAGTCGGTTGGAGAAATTTATAGAAAATTTGGCGAAAAATGCGGAATCTCTTCCGGAGCAGCGTATTTTGCGGCGCGCGAGCTGCGCAAGCGCACGGACGGCGACATAGTGGTCGTTTTGCCCGACAACGGAGACAGATATCCGCAAAGTCTGTACGAATGATCGATTGCCGTTGACGGACTTCGATAGAGATGATATGATTTTTGTGTAATAAAAAAAGAATAAAAAGGGAGTTTAAAATATGGATTTTCAAAGATACTATGACGGCGTGGGATTGATTGTAGAAAACAAAATCAACAATTCTTTTTCCACTTGTCCGCTTTGCGGCGAGATGAAAGTGGACTGGGAGATTGTGTTCGATTTCAAGGGCGACCTTATTTGCGTGCTTGCAAAATGTCCGCATTGCGGTGGCGTAATCAAGACCATTTTCAACTTCAACAACGGCGAAATGCCGTCCTCGTTCACAGTGTCGGACACCGGCGAAACCAATCGCAACGGCCTCGTTCAAGGCGTCAACTACACGTTGCCTTCAAACGGGCGCAATGTTCAAAACGGCGGTTTAGGCGCATCGTCAACGCAAGTCCAATCGGCAAAGGAAGGCGGGACGGTCGGCTGGGGCATTCTCGGATTTTTCCTTCCTATCGTAGGCTTCATTTTGTGGCTTGTGTGGAAAGACGAACATCCCGCAAGGTCACGCAGCGCAGGCATCGGCTGTCTTGTTTCCGTATGTCTGGGCGTTGTGGGAAGCATAATTTATATCATAATTCTCTTTGCGATTTTGGGGCTTGGTTCGGGAGCGTATGCGGCAATTCTTCCGACTTTATCGACGTTGATATAAGGCAAATTCGCGGCGTTTGTTGCGTATGCAAGTGAACAATGTATTGCGCAGAACGAACGTTTATATAGCAAAAATTTAGAGATAAAACAGCGATTTGAAAAGCGGAGTAAAAAATGCTCCGCTTTTTGAATGTAAATTTTGATATACGCAAAAGTCATTTGCAACAAAAAAACAGCACCGTCGGGTGCTGTTTTCAAATCTCTTTTCTGCCGATGAGATAGTCTACGCTAACGTCGAAAAAGTCGGCGAGTTTCCATAAGTTCTCAATGCTCGGTTCGCTCTTTGCGTTGATCCAGTCACTCACCGAACTCTGTCCGACGCCGAGCGCACGGGCAAGTTGCATTTGGGTGAGTTTTTCGCTTTTCATCAAATCTTTGATTCGCTGTGCAATAAGAATTTCCATAATTAACTCCTATTGACATATTATCGGCATAATGATATTATTTAATAAAATATCGGTATGCCGATAATATTAAAGAAAGAGGGTATTTGTATGAATAAAAAGCATTTTGAAGACATAAATATGACAAGCAATATTTTGTCGTTGTTTCACATTTTGGCAATAGTTGCTATGATATTACAAATAATAGGTTGCATTGTCGGCGGAACTATAATGATAGTGCGTTTTTCCGTAAAGTATGGCTCGTTGCTATTGTTCGGCGGCGTGATTTCGGGCGCGATTGGATTGGTCGGAATATGGCTTTGGAATATCGTTTTTCAATGCTTTTTGGATTCTGCTTGCGCTACGAAAGAACTGTACGATATTTCGTCGAAAAAAGGAATGCTGGAGGAAGCGACGGGGGTATTTTACATTATTCAAAACGTCAAGAAAAACGAGTATGCTTCGAATATAGTTGACGACGGCGTTGCTTCGAGTCCTAATATAGACGACGCGATGTTGTTCGACACAAAACAGGAAGCCGAGCGTGTTGTACACGATTTCGGTTTGAGTAAAAACGACGGTTGGTTTGTTAAGCAAGCAAAAATATAACTCTCGCTTTACATACCGACGGCGAGATGATAAAATATCGGTATGAGCGAAAAGAAAAAACGTGTGGTCGTCGGCATGTCCGGCGGCGTGGATAGCGCAGTTGCCGCTGCTCTTTTGAAGGAGCAGGGTTTTGACGTTGTCGGACTTTATATGTCCAACTGGAAAGAAACCGACCCAAACGGTTGTTGTACGGGCGAGCAGGATTGGACGGACGTGCAGTATATTTGCGACAAAATCGGCATTCCGTATTATTCGGTGGATTTTTCCGAGCAATATATGAACAACGTGTTCAAACTCTTTGTGGACGAGTACAAGAAAGGCAGAACGCCCAATCCCGACGTACTTTGCAATCGTGAAGTTAAGTTCGGCCCGTTTGCTGATTTTGCGCGCGAACTCGGAGCGGACTATGTTGCCACGGGACATTATTGCAGCATCCGCCACGACGGCGATATGCATTATTTGCTCCGTGCAAAGGACGACAACAAGGATCAAACGTATTTCCTCAATCAAGTTTCCATGCAACAGCTTCGCGACGTTATGTTTCCTCTCGGGGATTTGACAAAACCCGAAGTCAGAGAGCTTGCGCTCAAATTCGATATTCCTGTTGCAAAGAAGAAGGACAGCACAGGCATTTGCTTTATAGGCGAGCGCAATTTCAGGCAATTTCTTTCTCAATACATTCCGATGAAAGACGGTGATATTGTCACGCAAGACGG
>OMFM01000003.1_pt1 | contig 150526 bp, 139 predicted proteins | sample 1645661 | NCBI WGS metagenome assembly OMFM01 (sample SAMEA103958128, study PRJEB25191) | human gut metagenome | reverse complement strand
TCGGGATTATCTGGCAAATGTATTGTTGGTAGTGTATACTTATTTTACAAAGTCGGAATTTTTATGTGTAAAGGAGAAACGAATGAAACTACTTGTGATAGATATACAAAAAGGAATAACAGATAGTAGACTTTTTAATTTTGAAGCGTTTATTGATGATACTATAAGAATTATAAAAGCAGCTAGAGATAATCAAATAGAGGTTATCTATTTTCAACATGATGATGGACCAGGAACGGGGTTTTCAATCGGTGATGAAGACTTCGAAATTGCAGAACAAGTGATTCCCAAGGAAGGGGAAAAGATATTTATAAAAAATATCAATAGTTGTTTTGGAAATAAAGATTTTACAGATTATGTTAAAGATGATAATACATTAATGATAGTGGGACTACAGACAAACTTCTGTATAGATGCAACTGTGAAATCTGCTTTTGAGAGAGGATATAAAGTAATTGTTCCACAAGGGGCAAATTCAACATTTGATAACGACTATATGACTGGAGAAGAAACATATAAATATTACAATGATATGATGTGGCCAAAGAGATTTGCCACATGTGTATCTGTTGATGAGGCAATTAAGTTGATGCAAAGTTAAATTAGGATTTGAGGAGGAAATATGGCATCAAGCAAGGAATACTTAGAGTTTATTTTAGGACAGCTATCTGAGTTAGAAGAAATTACTTATCGAGCTATGATGGGAGAATTTATTATTTATTATCGTGGCAAGATTGTAGGCGGTATCTATGATGATAGATTACTTGTTAAACCAGTAAAATCAGCAATTAGTTATATGCCGACAGCTCCGTATGAATTACCCTATGAGGGAGCAAAAGAGATGTTGTTGGTAGATGAAGTTGATAATAAGGAATTTTTGACAGGCTTGTTTCATGCAATGTATGATGAACTGCCAGCCCCAAAACCGAAAAAGAAGAAATAAACAATTTCCAGTTTGGCGAACTGATGCAGTGATAAAAAGGAGGCACAGGAGTTGAAACAACGCACCTATATTGCCATCGACCTCAAGAGCTTCTATGCCTCCGTCGAATGCCGTGATAGAGGCTTAGATCCTCTGGACACAAACCTTGTTGTCGCGGACGAAAGCCGGACTGACAAAACCATTTGCCTTGCTGTTACCCCATCCCTCAAGAGTTATGGCATCTCAGGACGCGGCAGATTGTTTGAGGTGAAGCAGCGTGTCAAAGAAGCGAACGCAGGAAGACAGCACGATGCACCGAAACGAAAGCTCGAAGGATCATCGCATTTCTTTTCTGAGCTGCAAGCTAATCCTGAGCTTGCGATTGACTTCATCATCGCACCGCCGCAAATGGCTCGGTACATGGAGATCAGTACGCGGATATATGAGGTCTACATGAAGTATGTTGCACCGGAAGACATTGTGGTTTACTCCATCGACGAGGTGTTTATGGATGTGACGGATTATCTGAACACCTATCATCTCACGCCACATGACCTTGCGATGAAGATGATCTTGGATGTGCTTGAGACAACCGGTATCACCGCAACCGCCGGGATTGGAACAAACCTTTTTCTCAGCAAAGTTGCGATGGATATTGTGGCAAAGCACATTCCGGCAGATAAAAACGGCGTTCGTATTGCAGAGTTGGATGAGATGAAGTTTCGCCGTGAGCTTTGGACGCACCAGCCGCTCACAGACTTTTGGAGAGTCGGTAGAGGCTATGCAAAGAAGCTCGAAGAAAACGGAATGTTTACGATGGGCGATGTTGCCCGATGCTCGGCGAAAAATGAGGACTTGCTTTACAAACTTTTCGGCAAGAACGCAGAACTGCTGATCGACCATGCGTGGGGCTGGGAGCCTTGCACGGTTGAAGCAATCAAAGCCTACAAGCCCAGCACCAACAGCTTAGGCTCAGGACAAGTCCTGCATTGCCCCTATGAGGCTGAAAAGGCAAAGCTCGTCCTCCGTGAGATGGCTGATCTTCTCGTGCTGGACTTGGTGGACAAAGGACTTGTGACAGATCAAATCGTCATCACAGTTGGCTACGATATAGAAAACCTCACCGATCCCGAACGAAGCCGAAAATATCACGGGACAGTTGTAAAAGACCATTACGGACGGCAGATACCAAAACAGGCGCACGGCTCAATCAATCTTGACGGTCACACATCATCTACGAAGAAAATAATGTGTGCTACGGCAGAACTCTTTGATAGGATCGTGGACAAGAATCTTCTTGTGCGTCGGCTGAATATCACAGCAAATCATGTTGTTCCAGAAGCAGACGCGCCAGTGAAAAACGGAGGCTATGAGCAGCTTGATCTCTTCACAGATTTCACTGCCTTAGAAGCACAACGAAAGCGCGAAAAAGCAGAGCTGGATCGGGAAAAGAAAATGCAACAGGCAATGCTCATCATCAAGAAGAAGTATGGAAAGAACGCCATACTCAAAGGCATGAACTTGGAGGAAGGCGCAACCGCAAAGGACCGCAATGAGCAGATTGGTGGACATAAGGCGTAAGAAAATGGCTATGGAAAAGATGATGATAAAAGAGATAACCGAAAACAAGAAAGAATATCTGAATTTACTATTATTAGCTGACGAGCAGGAAGATATGATAGATCGCTATCTTGATAGAGGACGAATGTATGTCCTTGAAGACAACGGAGTAAAGTGTGAGTGTGTTGTGACAGATGAAGGAAACGGCATTCTCGAAATAAAAAACATTGCTACGGAGCCTGAGTTTCAGGGCAAGGGTTATGCGAAAATGTTGATCAGTTTCATTGCAAGAGAATACAGTGGACGATTTGAGGTTTTGCAAGTAGGTACGGGTGATAGCCCGTTGACTATTCCGTTTTATGAAAAATGCGGATTTGTACGCTCACATATAATTCCTGAGTTTTTTACAGATAATTATGATCATCCGATTTTTGAGTGTGGTATTCAGTTGGTAGATATGGTTTACCTTCAAAAATCTATCTGACCTTGCATTTACAAAGGAGGCAACCGATTGTATCAATACGAGGACATTATCAACCTTCCACATCATGTCTCTACCACTCGTCCACAAATGCCGATGTCAGATCGTGCAGCTCAGTTTTCTCCGTTCGCAGCTCTCACCGGTTATGATGCTGCTATCAAAGAAACCGGGCGTCTGACTGACACAAAGATCGAGCTGGATGATGAAGAACTCCATAACCTAAATTTGAAGTTTCAGTTTCTTGTGGAGCATCTTGAAGATGAGCCGGAGGTAGCAGTCACATACTTCAAAGCAGATGAGAGAAAAGCCGGTGGTGCTTATCTTGAAGCAACAGGCATCGTGAAAAAGCTGGATGATTTTGAACGCCTGATTACCATGCAGGACGGCACGAAGATCCCGATGGATGACATCCTGACCATTGAGAGTGATGCGTTCTCATCGCTTGAACAATACTAAAAAGGCGCTTTCGGGCGTCTTTTTCTTTTATGCGTGAGACAAAAACGCGGAATTTGTCCGTTGTATTACGAAGGGGTATTTTACGGGGGACTTCCAACTAAGATTACGATTTTAGAGAATAGCAAGCACAGCCGGTGTATATACACACGGCGATTTTGGATTAAGGAAACCCTCCCCTTAATCCAGAAAATGCTTGTTGGGATGTCTCCCAAACCCTCTATCTTTATGAAAGGACAAACCGCCTATGGCAAACAGAACACGACCAAATCAGATACTCTTCTTTGTTTCAGATGACGAGAAACGGATTATCAAAGGAAAGATGAAACAGCTTGGTACAAACAACATGGGAGCGTATCTTCGCAAGATGGCGATTGACGGTTACATCATCAAAGTGGACTACACGCAGCAGAAGAAACTTGCCGCAGCAGTATCTCGCGCAGCGGCAAATATCAACCACATTTGCCGCCGAATCAACTCCACAGGACACTTCTATGAGGACGATGTTGCAGAGCTGAAAGAAAGGCAGGCTGAGATATGGCGATTACTAAAATCAAGCCAATCCGAGGAACTGTGAACAAGGCTCTCGCATACATTCTTGATCCGCAGAAAACAGATGACCAGCTCTATGTCTCTTCCTATGGTTGCGCTGCCAGCGATGCCGCAGCGAAGGAATTTGAGTGGACAAGAAATCTTGCTGCTCAACAAGGAATGCAGATGCCGAAGGTGATCGCCCGACATCTGATCCAATCCTTTGCGGTTGATGAAGTCACGCCGGAACAAGCGCATGAAATCGGTAAGCAGTTTGCCGACGAATGGCTCAAGGGAAAGTACGAGTATGTGATTGCAACGCACATCGACAAGGGGCATTGCCACAATCATATTATCTTTAACGCTGTCAACTATGTTGACTTCCATGCGTACCGAAGCAATAAGAAAACCTATCGTGAGATGCGGCATCTCAGTGATGAGATATGTGCTGAACACGGGCTGTCAGTTATTCCTCCCTCTCAGGGAAAAGGCATGGACTACAAGGAATACACCGAAGCCAAACGCGGTACAAGTTGGAAGCAAAAACTCAAGCAGACCATTGATCGCTGTGTGATCACATCAAAGGACTACGATGAGTTTTTGAAGCTGATGCAGGACGCCGGATATGAAATCAAAACCGGCAAATACATCTCCTTCCGTGCCGAAGGGCAAGAGCGTTTCACCCGTGCAAAAACCATCGGAGATAACTACACCGAGGACCGGATCAAGGAACGCATTCAAGGACGCAATGCCCGCAGACGGCAGATGCAGAACGGTAGGAAGAACATCTCTCTCATCAGCGATATTCAAAACAGAATTAAGCAGATCGACAGCAAGGGCTTTGAGCATTCTATGAAGATTAAGATCCTCAAAGAAGCCGCCAGAACGCTAAACTACCTCACTGAGAACGAACTGCTTCAATATGCCGATCTTGAAAAGAAAGTCGAAGACATTCATAGTTCTTATGAGCGTACCGGCGCTGACTTGAAAGTCGTTGAAGCGCAGCTCCGAAAGGTGCAGCCGCTTATCAAGAATATCTCAACCTATCAAAAGCTCAAGCCGGTCTATGATGCCTACTCAAAGACGAAGAACAAGCAGAGTTTTCGAGCTGCGCACGAGGCAGAGCTTGTCGTTTTTGAAGCAGCAAAGAGTACATTGCTTGCTATGCAAGATGGTGAAAAACTTCCAAGTATGAAGTCTCTGCAAGCTGAGCAGCAACGCCTTTTGGAAGAGCAGCAGCGTCTCTACGACGAACGAGCAAGGCTCAAAAAAGAGGCTAAAGTGATTGATACCATGAAGGCAAATGTCGATGATTTCCTCAGTCCAACGCTTTCACAGGAGCATGAAAAAGCCAAAAGTAGCGAGTTGGAATAACCACCAAAGCCTGAGCCGTATGAATAAATCGGCTCAGGCTTTCTTCTTCGTAATGCGCTCCATGAACTTGAAATATATTTTGAATTTTTGGAGCATCGTATTGAAAATTTGAAGCGTTTGGTGTATAATATAATGAGTCTCACTATAAGCGTTTGAGAGAGGTGCTTTTATGAAGATAAGCTATAAGAAATTATGGGTCATGCTCATCGAAAGAGAGATCCCAAAATCAACTTTACGCAAGGATATAGAGCTGTCTCCTGGCACGATGAGTAAGCTCAATAAGAACGAGGATGTAGCTCTCTCTGTTCTGCTGCGCATTTGCGACTATTTGAATTGTGACATTGGAGATATATGTGAAGCTGTGCGAACGGGCAAGAAGTAGGTCCGAGTTTTCGTGCGGCTATTTTGTTATAGGTAGAGAAAAATACCTCAGCGAAAGGAGCATATATGGATGTCCTTGAGAATGCTGTGACTGAGAAAAATGCCCTCGTTGAAGCGGAGGCGTTTCCCACAGATGATCGAGTCACCTACAAAGACAGCACCTATGAAATTGTTTCTAAGGTTGCATATTTGATTGGTGTTCCGAAACGAATTTTTGATAATGAGCATGAAGCACCCAAAATAGAGATATACGAAAAACTTGATGCAGACAAAACAGCACGGATAATCCGTCATTTGTGTATCATAAGGACAGCGATTGAAAGAAACTTCAAGCATATCAACGAGCGCATGAAGTTTAGTTATCTCTCAATCAGCAGTATGCCGGAATATGTGCCGCAGGATAGCCTTCAACAACTAAATGCGGATGGCATTAGTTTTATAAAGAAGTCCAGCACGAAGCTAAGTCAGCATATCGTTGAGATAAACAAGCTGATTTCTGATCGGATCAATAATTGCAAGAAGCTATTTCCTCTTTGGCTGAATTGGCTGTATGTAAAAAACCTCTTTCTCATGCCAGATGGCTTGAAAGAGGAAGGGACAAAAGCAGCAGCAGATATTTATTACGCTCACTTGCTCTTTTATCCTTACCAGATGTATATAAACTGGGAACCGGAGGATGTCGGTAATCTGCTCTATAACGATAAAAAATTCGTGACGCTGCTTTACCAAATGAACGGTGACTACTTTACAGAGTACAGTAAAGTTTCTGATGCTGGAAGTTACATTAAGGGAAGCATCTACGAGTTTATTGGTAGCAGCGAAAAAGTTGTCGTAGTGGTAGATTGTGAAAACTCTGATCCGTACAAGCTCTGCGCTACGCTCAAGAATCTTGACTATCAGTACACACAGAAGATAGCATCCATCATCCTGTTTGATGATGTGCATAGTGCATCTGCTTGGCGTATTCTGGATAGTTTTACCCACATCCCGGTCGAACACATGATGACCGAACGGGTAAAGCAGAACAAGTCTCTGGTCGATGTGATGCTGATTGCCCGAACTTGTCAGGAGCATTACAAAAACAATGTGGATTCCTTTATTTTGGTGTCCAGCGACTCCGACTATTGGGGACTGATTTCTTCTTTACCGGAGGCTCGGTTCCTTGTCATGATAGAGCGCGAAAACTGCGGACCGGATTTGAAGAACGCACTTGTCAATGCCGGTATATTCTATTGCTACATTGATGACTTCTACTCCGGCAATGCAGAGGATATTAAGATCGGCGCACTGTTCAAAGAGATGTATCATTACATAGATCAGGCGGTGCGGCTGAATATCTACGAGATGTTCACAGAGGCATTAAGAGCGACTCGAATTGAAATGAGTTCTTCGGAACAGAAACAGTTTGTGGACAAGTATTTGAAAACGATGCAAATGTCCATTGCGGATAATGGCGATGTGACATTGGAAATAAGACGAAAATGAGTCCGTTATATCGGACAGTAGCCGTGATAGAATAAAATGAGGATCGGTTGGCAACCAAAAATGATCCTCAAGTATTGGAGATGAAGATATGGCATACCAGAGCGAAGCGGCTCTTGAGCAACAATTCATAGAGCAGCTAAACAAGCAGGAATACAGCACAGTCGATATTCCTGATTATGACGCATTGGTGGAGAACTTCAAAGTTCAGTTTGAAGCCTTCAATGCGCCCAAACTTGATACGCCTATCACCGATAAAGAGTGGGAGCGTATCTTTAACCTCATGCTTGGAAAGTCCGTGTTCCAGAGCGCAAAAATTCTGAGAGACAAGTTTGTCCTTGAGCGTGAGGACGGGACGAAGGTTTACCTTTCCTTCTTCGATCAGGATCACACCAAGAATATCTTCCAAGTTACACATCAGACAACGGTTGTAGGCAAGTATGTCAACCGCTATGATGTAACGATTCTTGTGAATGGCTTGCCGTTGATTCAGGTCGAGCTAAAGCGCAGAGGTATTGACATTCGAGAGGCGGTCAATCAGGTCATGCGCTATAAGAAGCACTCCTATAACGGGCTATATCACTTCATTCAGCTTTTCATTGTCTCCAACGGTGTTGATACCAAATACTTTGCCAACTCCGACAGGGACTTGATGTATAGCCTTGCCTTCTTTTGGACGGATTTCAATAACATCCGTATTACCAACCTGAAAGACTTCTCAATTTCTTTTCTGGCAAGGGATCACATCATCAAGATGTTGACACGCTATACCATTCTGAACGATACGGATAAGATTCTGATGGTTATGCGCCCCTATCAGGTGTATGCCGTAGAAGCCCTTATAAGACAGGCTACGCTTACAAATCGCAATGCTTATATCTGGCATACCACCGGTGCAGGAAAGACGCTGACATCCTTTAAGACAGCTCAAATCCTCGCAGCCAATCCGAATATCAAGAAGGTTATCTTCCTTGTTGACCGTAAGGACTTGGACTCTCAGACCACCGAAGAGTTTAACAAGTTTGAGGCTGGCTCTGTTGATGTCACAGATCGCACAGACATTCTTGTGCGGCAAATGAAGGATAAGAACCGGCAGCTCATTGTCACGACGATGCAGAAGATGGCAAATGCCGTTAAGCGTCCTCAATACGAAAAGGTAATGGACGCATACCGTGACGAAAAGGTTGTCTTCATCATTGATGAATGCCACCGCAGCCAGTTCGGAGATATGCACAAGGATATTGTTCGGCATTTCAAGAAAGCGCAGTTCTTTGGCTTTACCGGTACGCCCCGTTTTGAAGTGAACGGAAAGACGGAGGGCAAGATCACACAGACCACCGAAATGCTGTTTGGGGAATGTTTGCATAACTATCTGATCAAGGATGCTATCTTCGATAACAATGTCCTCGGATTCCATATTGAGTACATAAAGACGATGGAAGGCGATTTTGACTGGGACGATCCGACATTGGCTGACGCGATTGATGTTGGCGAACTCTATATGTCTGATGAGAGAATGTCCCTCATTGCAAACCACATCGTCCAGAACCACAAAGCCAAAACGAGAAATGGTCAGTACACGGCTATCTTTGCTGTTTCCTCCATTGAAGCTCTTGTCAAATATTATGACATCTTCAAGAAGATCAAACACGATCTGAACATCAGCGGTATCTTTTCCTATGGGCAGAACGAAGATGCTGAGGGCAAGGACGAGCATAGCCGGGATGCCTTGGAGCGTATCATCAAGGACTATAACGAGATGTACGGCACGAATTTCTCTACCGACACCTTCTCTGCATATCACAAGGATATTTCAGATCGTGTCAAAGGCAAGAAAACGAAGTCTCTGGACATTCTCATTGTCGTAAATATGTTCCTGACCGGTTTTGATAGCAAGCAGCTCTCTGTGCTGTATGTGGACAAGGATTTGAAGTACCATGATCTGCTGCAAGCCTATTCTCGCACGAACCGTGTCGAGAAAGAAACAAAACCGTTTGGTATCATCATCTGCTACCGCAACCTCAAGAAACGGACAGATGATGCGCTGACGCTCTTCTCCAAGAGCCAGGACACCTCCGGCATTGTCGTTCCGGGCTATCAATATTTTGTTGAGAAGTTCAATGAAATGGTTATGAAGCTCAAGGAAGTGGCACTCTACCCTGAGTCCGTCGATACCATGCAGAGCGAGGATGACCAGAAGAAGTTTGTCATCACTTTCCGTGAGCTGACAAAATACCTCCAATCTTTGCAGACATTCATTGAGTTCAGCTTTGATCAAGATGCGCTCATCATGTCCGAGCAGGAGTATCAGGACTACAAGAGCAAGTATCTGATGCTTTACTCCCGGCAAAAAACTGATCGAGAAGTCGTATCTGTCCTGAATGATGTGGACTTCTGCATTGAGATCATGGAGAGTGACCGTATCAATGTTGCCTATATCATGAACTTGATCCGCAACATCCACTTTGATGACAAGAAGCAGAAAGACTACGACATCAAGCACATCAAGGAAGAATTGAGCAGGACGGATAACCCGCAGTTGCTTCGCAAGGTTGAAATTCTTCAAGCGTTCTTGGATCGTGTCGTTGTTGGACTTGAAAGTGCAGATGAGATTGACGCTGCATACAACGACTTTGAAAATGAAGCGAAACGAGAAGAGATCGTTGCTTTCGCAAAGACTGAGGATATTGATTCCTCCATGTTGACGGACATCATTTCTGAGTATGAGTTCTCCGGCACAATGGATGCAGGAAACATCCGTGACCGTATTGAGAAGCCCATGCCGCTGCTCAAGAAGAGGTCTTTGGTCAACCGGATCGTCGAATTTATCCGGCAACACACTGAGAAATACCAATAAGGAGAGAGAACAATGGATAATTCTATTCAGGCTCACCAGAAAGAGCTTTGCAACAAACTATGGGCGATGGCAAATGCCCTGAGAGGTAACATGGAGGCATACGAGTTCAAGAACTATATCTTGGGCATGATCTTCTATTACTACCTCTCCGACAAGACCGAGAAGTACATGGTTAATCTTCTCAAAGACGATAATATCAGCTACGAGGATGCTTGGAATGACGAAGAATACAAGGCTGCCATCGTAGAAGAAGCTCTGCGTGACCTCGGCTACATCATCGAACCGGAGTATTTGTTCCGCAAGATGGTCAAGATGGTTGAGAACCGTTCCTTCGACATTGAGTTCTTGCAGAAAGCAATCAACGCTCTGATGGAATCCACTATCGGCAACGATTCGCAGGAAGACTTTGACGGATTGTTCTCCGATATGCAGCTTGATTCTACGAAGCTGGGGCATACCGTTAAAGATAGAAGTGCTGTCATGGCGAAAATCATTGCTTCGCTGGACGAGATCAATTTCAGCGTGGATGACACGAAGATTGATGTGTTGGGTAATGCCTACGAGTATCTGATCGGTCAGTTCGCTGCCACAGCCGGTAAGAAAGCCGGTGAGTTCTATACGCCTTCGGGTCCTGCCGAGCTGCTGTGCCGCCTTGCTTGTCTTGGCTTGACCGATGTTAAGGACGCAGCCGATCCGACTTGCGGTTCCGGCTCTCTGCTTCTACGCCTCAAGAACTATGCAAATGTGCGTAACTACTACGGTCAGGAATTGACCTCGACCACCTATAACCTTGCCCGAATGAACATGATCCTTCGCGGCATCCCGTATCGTAACTTCAATATCTACAATGGCGATACGCTTGAGCATGACTACTTCGGAGATATGAAGTTCCGTGTTCAGGTTGCAAATCCTCCGTATTCTGCAAATTGGTCTGCTGATATGCACTTCATGGAGGACGAGCGTTTCAATGAATACGGCAAACTTGCTCCTAAGAGCAAGGCTGACTTTGCTTTTGTGCAGCACATGGTTTACCACATGGACGAAGACGGACGAGCCGTTGTCCTGCTGCCTCACGGTGTTCTGTTCCGTGGTGCAGCCGAAGAAGTGATCCGTAAGCACCTGATCCAAAAGTTGAATGTGCTGGACGCTGTTATCGGTCTTCCTGCCAACCTCTTCTTTGGCACGGGCATTCCGGTATGTGTTCTTATCCTCAAGCGGGAGCGTAACGGCAACTCGGATAACATTCTCTTCATTGATGCGTCCAACGACTTTGAAGCCGGAAAGAATCAGAATATCCTCCGTGAGTGCGACATTGATAAGATCGTCAAAACCTACGAGCATCGTGTGGATGTCGATAAGTACGCCCATGTTGCCACTATGCAGGAGATTGAAGAGAACGGATTCAATCTGAACATTCCTCGCTATGTTGATACCTTTGAGCCGGAAGAGGAAATCGACCTCAATGCTGTTGCAGCAGAAATCCGCAATATTCAGGCTGAGATCAAAGGCATCGACGCACAACTGAAACCGTTTTTCGATGAGCTGGGACTTGATTTCCCCTTTGATGTGGAGGGCAAATAATTATGGCAAATGTATCCTCAAGTAACGGTCTTGAGAAGCGTCCGAAACTCCGGTTTCCGGGCTTCGATGAGCCGTGGAAAGAAACTACTTTATCTGCGCTTTTCTCTAAAAGCACACAGAAAAATGCTGATGGACATATTACGAATGTAATTTGCAATTCCGCAAAGCTCGGTCTTATTCCGCAACGCGAGTATTTTGATAAGGATATTGCAAACAGCGATAACACAAGCGGCTATTACATCATCCGACAAAATGACTTCGTATATAATCCGCGCAAATCGTACGATGCTCCATACGGTCCGATCAGAAGCTACAAGTATGCAGAGGATGGCATTGTTTCTCCGCTGTATCTTTGCTTTCACGCGAAGAGAAAAATTAACCCAATGTACTACGAGTGGTACTTCCGGTCATCGGCTTGGCATAGATACATTTATATGTCGGGTGATAGTGGTGCGAGACATGACAGAGTAAGCATCAAAGACGATACTTTCTTTGCTATGCCAATCAACCTTCCGTCAGAGCGGGAACAGAGCAAAATCGCATCCTTCCTCCAAAGTTTGGATGAGAGAATTGCTGCACAAGAGAAACTTGTGGCATCCCTCAAGAAGTATAAAAGAGGTGTCATGCAGTCGATCTTTCGCCATTCTTCGCATGAAGATTGGGCTATCGTCAAGCTCGGAGAGATTTTCAAAAAAGTTTCCCGTCGAAATAGTAATGGAGACATCAAAAATGTCATCACAAACTCTGCGGAATACGGGTTGATTCCTCAAAGAGATTTTTTCGACAAAGACATAGCCGTTGATGGAAATACATCAAACTACTATGTGATCGAAGAGGGAGATTTTGTCTATAACCCAAGAAAATCAAATGCCGCTCCGTATGGTCCGTTTAACAGATACAACCTCAAGGAGAAAGGTATTATTTCTCCGCTATATACTTGCCTTGTATTGCAAGAAGACATCAATCCTGCATACTTGGCATGGTATTTCAAAAGCGATGCATGGTATCGTTATATCTACGATAACGGTTCTCAAGGGGTTCGCCATGATAGAGTGTCAATGACCGATGATCTTCTCATGGGGATTCCTGTTTATTTGCCAGCTTCAAGCAAACAAAGTCAAATCGCTGAGATTTTGAATGCAATAGAAAACCGCCTGTCCGCTGCACAGGACGAGTATAATACGCTGATCAAGTTGAGAGACGGTTTTACTCAGCAGCTATTTATATAAATAGCTGCTGTAATAGGGTCTTCCTTTGACGCAGCAGAAGCTCAAGCTCTTTCTCTGCAAGAGAAAGTTCGGCAGAAATTGCATCAAACATCTTTGCCAGATGTGATACACAATCTTCGTTACTCGGAAATAAGATGCTTTTATCAAGAAAATGGGATGTGGTTATATTGATTGTGTTCTTTGCTCCTTTTTGTGCCAAGGTTCTTATGTAGTTGTTCGCATTTTGACTCTGTTCAAAATAAGTGTGTAGCAAATACCCAGCATCTTTTGAAACTGGTGTATATACTCCATACAAAGGAGATACAGCTACTTCTTCATCTATCCAATTCTGTTTCACGATACCATACGGAAAACAACCTGTTGGACTTTTTGTATATACGACATCGCCCGGTTTTACTCGTCCATAATTTGATGTGTCCGCAGCGGCAAAGCTACGCCCTAAATGTTCCACTTGGTCTACCACACCTTTGTTTACCGCAACGGAACAGACCCGAAGATTTACTGTATCTCTATTACGATATTCATGCAATAGATCTTTCATCGGGGTGGCTTTCATCTCAAATCCAAACGGATTGTTGTCTCGAAAAATGTGAAATACAAGTCCTCTTTTATACTTCTGATCAAGCAAGCAGAATGGAGCCATATGACCGACAAAATCCCTTGCAGTAGCGGAATATCTCTGCTACCGCAAGGGATTTACCTTTGCTACAAGCCAGTATTCGGTTGCTGAAATAGCCCTCAAGTAACGGTCTTGAGAAGCGTCCGAAACTCCGGTTTCCGGGCTTCGATGAGCCATACAAACAGTGCCGCATTGGTGACATCTATGCAGAGCGAAGTCAGCGTGGAGCATCCGACATGGAATTATTGTCTGTTACAATGAACGATGGTGTCAAGCCCCGTTCTGCGATTGAAGGAAAGGACAATTCCAGCGAGGACAAAAGCAATTATAAGATCGTCCGCAAGGGTGATATGGTCTACAATTCCATGCGAATGTGGCAAGGCGCAAACGGTATTTCTCCGTGCGACGGTATTGTAAGTCCTGCATATACCGTTCTTATGCCCAAGCAAGAGATTAACAATGGATATTTTGCGGCACTCTTCAAAAGCGTGAACCTGATCAATGAGTTCAGGAAGAACTCACAAGGTATGACATCGGACACATGGAATTTGAAATACCCTCAGATAGAAACGATAAAGGTACAGATTCCCTCTGTTTCTGAGCAGGACAAAGTATCGGAATTGTTCAGTGTCCTTGATGAAAGAATAGCCGCTCAATCTCAGTTGGTTGAATCCCTCAAGAAGTATAAAAGAGGTGCTGTTACCCACATTCTTTCCGGCAAAAGCATGGCATTTGCCGTTACATCTTCATGGACGGAACATACACTTTCTGAGCTGTGTTCTGAGTTCAGAAGTGGACGAAATATTTCAGCAACGCTCATACACCAAAATGGAAATTATCCCGTTTACGGTGGTAATGGCATTCGAGGATATTGCAATCAATATAGCCATGATGGTGAATATGTCGTAGTTGGTAGACAAGGCGCATTATGCGGAAATGTGCGTCTTATTCAGGGAAAAAACTACTTGTCCGAACACGCCATTGCAGTTCAAGCAAACGAAGCAAATGAAACTAAGTTCTTGCTGTACCTGCTCGACTACATGAAACTTGGTCAGTATTCAGATCAGGGCGCGCAACCCGGTCTTGCTGTCAACAAGCTATTAAGGCTCAAATGTGTGGTTCCTGATAAACAAACACAAGTAAAAATTGCTTCTTTTCTTATGAGCTTTGATTTTCAAATATCCACTCAAGAAAGAATGCTAATGCTTCTAAACACCCAACGCAGAGCCTTGTTACAGCAACTCTTCATATGAAGAGCTGTTGCAGCAATCCAACTCTCAGTGTGCAATACCTATCAAGGATTGCACATTGAGAAGCAATATATTGATCAAAAGAAATCATCACCTTAACTAACTGTTCTTGTATTCCTTGATGTGGTACGGGAATGGTGAAGTTTCTTATCCGTTCGAGTGCGAGTTTAGGTTGTCCGTTTTTTGTCTTTGAAGAGTCAATTTGTGACTGTATCAAATCCGACGAAAGGACATAGTAAAGGTACTCGGAACTAACCCCTCTAAAGTTTGTAAACCGGTCGCAATTTTCGGTTAAATTCACGCCTTCCAAGTCAGAGGTAATAATGTTCAACTTTCCAAGAGTTCCAGCAACGGATATTATAATATCTCCACCATTGACTTTATAACGGGAAATCTGCTTTTCTGTATGCTTTGAAATATACTGTAAATTATCTGAACACACATATTTCTCGCCCATATCTGATACAGTGATGTAACGGTATTCCGTAGGATGAGAGCAAAATGTTTCTCCCTTTGGAATGCGTTTTCCGCTCAGAACATCGCATACTTCCTCTATTTTTAAGACGGAAGCGTCAGCCAATAGAAAATAGTCAGATTTTTCCGCAAAAAATGCATTCAATAATCCTCTTTTATACTTCTTGAGGTTGTCCACGAGGGACTGCTGCGCCACTATTCGACGCTCTAACGCAATCATGAAGTTTGCAATTTTTTGCTGCTCCGCTAAATCCTGCGGAATGTAATGCTTTGTGTCAAAGAACTCATCAGTTGGCACATTCAAAAGCCCGTGATTTCTCGCTCCTTCGGCAGAGATCATGTAAATCTCACGATACCATTTGAGCGAATCGAAGTAGGCTTTTATAAAATCAGAATCGTGTTTCTTGAGTGCAAAGCAGATGTAGAGTGTAGAAAGCGCACCCATATCGTAGCGGTCAAGACGCTTAACGGAGCCAAAATCGTACCCGACTGAATAACTCTTGTTGTAGGCGTATTCACCATTCTTCAAGAGATAATAGCCACTCATGTCTTTGCTGGCTACGGTCTTGTTGAAGTAGCTAATCTGATCCACAAGCCCATCTTTAGACGAAATTGTGAGAGGCAGACTCGTTTCGTTATTGGTATTCTTCCGTGTGACACGCTCTGCAAAATCTGAAAGTTTCTCAGCTTTCCACGGCTCATCGAAGCCCGGAAACCGGAGTTTCGGACGCTTCTCAAGACCGTTACTTGAGGAATATACTGCCCTGATTATCCCTCCAACGGATAATGTTCGTGGAGGTGGTCAATATGACTAACAATACACAATTCAAGACGCTTGTGAACACTTGGCTAAATCAAAAGCAGCCAATGATCACGCCGTCAACCCATGCCAGCTTTACGCTGATTGCCGAAAATCATCTTATTCCGTACTTTGGCAAGCGTAAGATCGGCAGCATCACTGAAACGGACATCCAGAGCTACATTTCGTATCTTCATGATGCCGGTAGGTTGGACAAGACCGGAGGGCTAACGGTAAAGACCATCCGGGATGTGATCCTCGTTCTCAGACTTTCAATGGAGTTTGCGTACAAAGAACGAGCAATTCCGCTGCTGAACTGGGATCTCATCGAGTACCCGAAGGAACTTGGCATTAAGAAGGTAGTTTCTCTTTCAAAGGATCAGGAGCAAGCTCTGATTCAGTGTATCTACATGAACTTGAACAGGAAGACTGCTGGCATCCTCATTGCACTCTTTACCGGAGTACGCATTGGAGAACTCTGCGGATTGCAGATGAAGGACATCTCGTTGACAGATAAGACCATCAGCATCAATAAGACTGTCCAGCGCATCTATGACAAAAAGAAGGGCGAGTCCTATCTTCACATCGGACCGCCCAAAACGAAAACCTCTGCAAGGACGATCCCTGTTCCGTCTCTTCTGATGAACATTATCAAGAAGTTCTACACGGATAACCCTAACCACTACTTCTTGACCGGCAAAACCAAGCCGACAGAGCCTCGTACTTATCGGCAGTTCTTTACCCGTTTTCTGAAACGAAACGGATTGGAAAAAGTGAAATTCCATGAGATCCGACACACATTCGCAGTCAGAGCGATTGAGATACCGGAGTTTGATATTAAGTCGCTCTCTGAAATCCTCGGTCATAAAAATGTGTCCTTTACGCTGAATGTCTATGGAAGTGCAAACCTCCAACAGAAGGTCAAGTGTATGAATTTACTGAACGATCTCCTGTAATCTTATTCAGTTCTGACTCGGCTTTTACAGTGCAGCAGAAACGAATAACCATTTCCAGCGATTCAAATTCATTGACTCGATGCGCTGTTCATAGGAGGCACTATTCAACTTTCCGAAACAGAGTGACTTCTTCTTGAGCCGTGAAAGGCTGCACAAAAAAATGAATGCAGTACACGGATTCCACAATCGCGGAATCGTGTACTGCGTTTGTATTTTAGAAATAATTTTTGCGATTTAAGCAAGGATTGATTTGTGGAGGCATTTTTGGGCATTTATAACCGTTCAACCGTGAGTGTTGCCGGATTGACTTTGATGATTACCTTCCCCTTGCTTTGGGCGTACATCACTGTCTTGCCTGTACCGCTGGGCTTGCCATCCCATACTGCAATGATGTAATCAGCGTGATCTACCATGTACCGATTGCGCTTGTCCATGCAGTCAGGAGTATAGTGCGTTTGAAGAAGCGTTTCTTTATCACATTGAGCAGCAATGCCATAGTACCTTTCGCGCATTGCTGCATTCCACTTGGCTGCCTGTGTTTCGCACGGTATAGCACTCTCAAGCGTAATGCCTGGATAAGTCTTCTTCAGTTCCAGAACGATCTCGGCAGCGTACATATCAACGCCGAGAGCCATGCCAGAGATAAAGTGGGTGACATTTTCATCTGTAATCAAAGAAATAATTTGTTTTTTTAGGGTTTCTTTGAGCGCAGTGCAGCGTTCATCATCCTCACGAAAGCCAAAGGGTAAATTTTGAGGTCTGTGTCCGGTGAAGGCACAACTTTTCATATTCTTGATCTCCTTATATGTATTAGCGTGTGTTTCTAAATCGCTTATACATATATTATAGCATAGAAAATCAAGAAATTTGTAGAAATAAGTCGGCAAAAGAAAAAACTGCGTGAAAAATCACGCAGCCTTCAATGAGCTTACTTCATGTTATCTTTCTCTTGCTGAATCATCAACTCAACCATTTGCAAAATACGCTTTTGCGCTTCGGGAGGAAGATCAGCAATTTTCTTTGAGAGTTCTGAGGCTTTTGCCTCTCCGCTATGCTCTAAGACATCGCAGAAAATTGAATCAGCGGATGTCTCCAAGCCATTGAGCAAAATAATCAGCTTCTCGCAACGCGGAAATGACATCCCTCTCTCGACGGTGGAAATATAATTTGTGGTCAAACCGGTCTTTTCTGCAAGATCCTCTTGTGTAATACCAAGACGCTCACGGGCTTGCTTAACGCGCTTTCCTATTCGTTTATCAATCATGGGCGTTTACCTGTTCCTTTTCTAAATCGCTCATGAATATTATATGGATTAGAACCATAGTGATACAGAAACGCTAATGGTGTCACTATGGATTAGCGAATGATTTTACGGTAAAATTCAAGGAAAAGACACAAAAAAAGAGCCTCTGCCGACACCCGACTGGGCATCGACAGAGGCTCTTTGTGCTACTTTGTTGCCTTCAAAGGAAGGTAGAAAATCGACCTTTATTCCTACACTTTCGGTTGGGAACACTTAGATAGGAAAACATACAGGGCAACTTCTCTGTGCTGTTTATAGGACGAGAAATCCTTGATTTTCAACCCTTTTTCACAACACAAAACGGGCTTATCTGTCTACTCTGCTGCGTTTGGAAATGTAGCATGGACATCTGACGATTTCAGCCCTGAAACTTTGCTTGCAGGAATGGATGCAGCGGCGGCACAAATCATTGTATTTGCGCCGCCCGTCTGTATCGAGATAGAAGCTCCATTCTAACTTCCACTTCTGACTCTTGCTCACAGGTCTATCTCTCCTTTGTGCTTTTGCTTAGGAGGGCATTCCTTTGGAGGATGATCTGCTTTTGCGGACTTGAGCCGATCCATGATAGAGGACTTCTCGCTGCGCTCCGGGACTTTATCTTCCTTCGGACCGTTGTTGATGATCCCGTCAATCATGCCGTAATCATCCTCCATTGCCATCTCAGCCGACTTGAGATAGTTTTCCTTCTCAAGTGCCGCCATCCAGCTTTCCTTGCTGATGCCGAGCATCCCGCCCTTTGCAGCATGGTCGGCAATCTCCTTGGCATCCACACACAAGCCTTCGGTGTTATCCGAATAGAGCCGATAAACCTCGCAGCCCTTTTCAAGTGCCTGTTCAACCGCCTCCTGACCGGCAGGAAGAACACCAGCCCATGCGTAGCCGTAATTCTTCATGTCCTGCACGGACAGCGCAGGATCGGGCATTTCCGGCACTTCCATGACTTCGAGCTTGAGAAGACGCAGCGTGTCATCATCAAAGCCGTTGTAGACCTGATCGAGAACCAGCTTGCCGCGCTCATCGACAATGATACAGGCGGCATCGTCTCCGTAGGTATCATGCTCCATGAGGAAGAAGCTGTGACCGTCCACCTCTTTGTGGTCAATGGTGTGCCATGTACCGATATGACCGGCAACTGCCAGACCGGAGGTGTCCATATTCATCTCAAAATCCTTCTGTTCCACAGCTTCCTGCTTATGCTGTTCCTCACTGATCATGGGGATCGCCACGATTTTATCTCCCAACTTTGCGAACATCTCCGGCTGTTTGAAGAACTCCGCATACTTGAGCGCAAGATCGCCGGAGAGAGAACCAAAGCTATCTTCCATCAACCCCACAATCATAAATGTCCCGGCAACAATGTCATAGATGTCTCCATCTTCGTCGCGGAGTGCGCGGTTGAGGGGCAGACCTTCGAGCTTGGCTTCCTCATTGCAGACAATGGCAACCGGGTCATCAAAGGGGTAAATGGCTTCGATATAGCCGCCCACCATGTCTTGCAGCGATTTGAGATCGGAGCCGACATCGGCAATGCGCGGAGCTTTTTCCGGTTCGACCACTACAACGGTCAGTTTGCCGTCTCGCTCCTGAGACTCAGCAGAGCCGGTGAGCCGGTATTCGTCAGGAATGTCATCCAGAGAACCGTCGAACTGCCTGTCCCAGCTATCGCCGGTGCATCGGACATAACCGGCATCGGTAAAGCGCCCCTGCTCATCCATTGCAATGTCGCGCCCATAGCGCTCATAGTCGATGTAGGCTGCCAACGGTCCGAGATCCTTTTCGGAGTAAATGCCGATTTCGTGAGCGTAGTAATAGCCAAGATCGGACTCGTCGCTGATACCGGGCATAACATCATAGCAATCCAGATTGAAAGTCAGATTGATGAGGTCATCAATGTCGCTGACTTCATCGCATCCGGCTTCCATAATGGCAACGAGCTTTTCTTGATCGCTCAGGGAAAGCTCGTCAATCAAGGCGGCAAGATAGTTGAGCTTATCAAGGCTTTCGTACTCGCCAAGCATTTTCTGAACACCATAGATCGGGCATTCGTAGTCGGTGATAAACCATTCCTCATAGGGCTGACCGAACTCGTCCTTAGAGCCGATCCCGATGCGTTCAAAAACCTTCTGCATTTCTTCCTCGGTGGTGGGGAACTTCACCCATTCACCGACCAGCTCACCCTCGTTATATTTTCCGAGATTGGTGACAAAGGCTTCAAAATCTCCATCCAATACGGGCATAGGCATCCTCCTTTCAGTCATCCATCATGCTGTCCGGCATGATATAGAGTTCGTCAAACTCGGCGTCAGTCATCGCTTCGAGCTTCCGAACAGTCTTATACATCAGCTCTGCGATCTCTCCGTCCATATCGTTCAAGGTAACGCTTTTCATGTCAGCGATCAGCCGCTTGCGGCTGGAGGTGTTAAAGCAGCACATCAGGTTGGTTTCTTCTACGGTAAAGTTCTTCATATCAGAGTTCCATATCCTTTCCTTTTAGTTTCTGCGGTTTCTGCGGCTGGGACGGCTGCGCTTTCTGTGCCGTTTTCAGCTTTTCGCGGATGGATTCACGGGCAGCAGGCTTTTTCGGAACAGTGTCATAAATTGCAATTCCGGCATCCTCTACAAAGCTACGGACATAGGCAATGTCTTCACTGAATTTGAAGGGTTTGTCCGGCTTCGTGATGTCGGTCAGCTTGACCTCATTTGCGGTATAATCAACTGCGTCGATCCGGCACTTCATTCTGTCCATCATGAGTGTTGCACCAACGGGAATGTAATCTGCGCCCTTGAGGTCTTTGAAGGTATCGCCGTCCTTTGAGAGAAGGACATCTGCGCCGGACTGCCAGAGCTTTTTGGACGCAGCACCCCAAGCACTTTCACGAAAGCCCGTGACCGGCATAGCGGACTTGCCGCGCACCTTCTTCTCCAGAACCTTTGTGCCGAGAAGAGGCGCGGCTTTTTCCGCATCCTTGCCGTACAGTTCAAAATAGCCGTTCTGAGCAAAGCAGACCAGCGCTTCGGGATGTGCCTGTTTGACGGCTTCATATTTGCGGAGTTCTGCAACGGGCAGAGGGGCAAGCACCTCCGTCCTCTCAGCCTCCGGCAGTCTGTCACGGCGGCTTTTCTGCTTGGTCAACACTTCCGCCAGAGCATCCGCATCCTTCGGGAGCGTCTGGTGAGTTTTGACGCTGCCATGCTCACCGACCAGAGCCATTGCTGCATCGAAGCTGTTGCGGCAGGGAGCGTCCAGCATATAGCCGTCCGCAAAAGTAAGACGGTCATGATCCGGTGCAACAGAGTTCTGCGCCACATTCGCCGCCTGTTCGCGGTAATTGACCTCGAACACATCTCCGTACACCTTGCCTTTGCGCACTTCCTTCGGTACGATGACACGGGCAATGCACTCGTCGTGGGTCTGCTCGGCATAGAACCGATAGGTGTTGTGATCCCTTGTTCCCTGAATGAAGACCTGATTCTCTCTGAGACAGTGCGTCCCATGCGGGCGGCAGAACCACATCAGCACCTTATCCTCTGGTTCCTTGCTTTCCGCTGCGCAGCGGATGATGCGCTTGTCGATGTCAAAGTCCTCTTTGTAACTGTCTACATGGGAGTCCACCAGCTTTTGCAGCTCCGCGATAATATCCACATTCGTATGTTTCTTCTTCATAGGCATCACTCCAATCCAATGTCGTGAGATTTCTGCTTCGCAGGAGCTTTCTTCTCTGGCTGGGACTTGGCAGCAGCCTTGAGCTGATCTCGAATGGACGGCTTTTCCTGCTTCGTTTCCTGAGCTTTCTCGCGTCCGATGTATTCCAGCGTCGGCATCAGCTCCCGATAGCAGCCCTGTGTCTTTCTTGCGGCGTGACGGCGATGGACTTTGAACATCGGCTCACCGTTGCGGGTGACGGTGCTGCCCTCGATTTTCACCTTGTACTGCGCCATCGTGCGGAATGACTGCTCGGACGAGCGGTAGGTTGACCTCATGCCGTCGTTATGGTAGGCGATCTGCCCCTTGAGCGTGTCCATGACGGCATCCTTGATCTTCTTTTCCTCCGGCGTCAGGCGGTGGGGCTTGGGAGCATCTGCTTTCTCCGGCAAAGGCGCAAAGGGAGACTTGACCTCCACGGTTTTTACCTCAATAGAGGTAATCTCATCGTTTTCCCACGCAACGACTTCCGGATCTCTTTCCTCTGCCTTTTCGGAAGCGACATCCTTTTGCGGTTCAGTCTGATTCCGGAACGCATCGACGAAAAGCGCAGTCAGACCGGGATTGCATTTGTCCACAAGAAAGCGTGAGGCATTCTCCGAACAGACTTCAACATTCTTCGCCCATTCCTTGAGAGGCTGCGGAATCCGTCCGTCAAAATCCTTCTGCTGAATGGTATTTGCGAGAACATATCGGATGCGCTCCGGCGAGAATTGCTCAAGAACACTTTTGACGGCAGCATCCGCATCCAGCCGATTCTCAGCATAATTGCCGCTGATTGCAGCTTCAATCGCGCTGCGGCATTCCTCATTTGCTGCAAGAGAGGCGTGATATGCTTCCAACTCACCGGCTTCGTAGGCGTAATTTGCCGTCTCTCGGTAAATGGGGACTTCCTGCATCGGCTCTGCGGGCGCTTCGGCATCTTTCTCTGTGGACTGTGCTTTCTCTGCCAGCAGCACCTTGAGCTTGGCGTCAATGCCCTCGATCATCTCAGCCGCCGTCTTGCGGATGGTGTCCAGAGAGCTTTTCAACTCCTTAGTTTCCTTGCCGGATGACCAACCAGCGATGTACCCGAAAGAGTAGTCCGAGGTTTCAATGCCGTACCGCTGGCAGACGGTGTAGGCTACGCTTTCTGCCTCAACCTCTTTGGTATGCCGATCCTTCTTATCTTCGGGAGCGGCTTTCTCGTCCGGCTTGAAGGCATGGAGCTTGGCATGAGCGATCTCGTGAATGGCGGTCTTGACCGTCTGGATTTCGCTCATGCCCTCCTGAATGGCAATGCGACTTTCAACCGGAGAGAAGAATCCCTTCGCGCCGCCCGGAATATCCTCAAAGGAAATGGGGACGGGAGACTCTTGCTTGAGTGCATCGAAGAACGCCTCGTAGTTTTCGACGGTGCCTTTCAGCTCATCAACGATAATGTCTGGAAGCTCTTTGCCGTCCGTCTGAGAAACATCAAAGACGCTCACCACCTTGAAGGCGGGACGCAGAACCTCGACCGTCTCCGTGACAGCCTTCCCATCTGCGCCGATCACCGGTTTTTGCGTCACGGGGTCAATCTTCTCACGCTCTTCCTGCGTCTTGTACGGCGTGGGAGCAAGAATCTTGATGCCCTTTTCGCCCTTCATGACCTGACGGTCAAAGTTACGCTGCCACGAGGTATAACCGGCGACATAGGTTGCCTCCGGCTTCTGCATGGCAATGAGCAGCGTGTTGTTGAAGGAATAGTTGTAGAACTTGGACATCGTGCGGAGGTATTCCTTGAAACGCTCCGATTCAAACAATTCCTTGATACCCTGTTCCAGCTTGTCCGTAATCTCGCGGACTTGCTGGGCATTTTTGTTTTCAGCCATTTACGACCTCCTTATCCTTGATTTTGGTTAGAAAAAAGCCCCGGCTGAGGATTGCTCATCAAACGAGCCTTGATCTCAGACGGGGTTTCTTTTCGCGTCAACCGACGATGGAAAATATTTTCTTCATGCTCCCATTCAATAATCCGGTCAAACATTTTCGGGTGATGAGTAATCATGTGGCGCAGCTCGGCATCGCTGGCATTGGGGCAGAACCAGCATCCGTTTCTCCGGCAGTGACCATAAATCGGAGAAAGCAGACCATGCTCATCACAAAGTTTTCGCGCGTCAGCCTCGGTGTACCCATACTTGGCGAGAAGACTAACTTTGTTTGTACCGTCCAGCCGCGCAAGGCGTTTCGGCTCATCGGTGGCAATTCCAATATAGCTGACGGCATCAGGAGACAGAGACTTGTTGTACTTCCTCATGGGATTGGTTTTACACTCTCGGTTCGCAGCGCACATTCCAGCCCACGCAAAGCCTCGCTTTTCTCCCTCATGAGGTCCACGGACGATAATGTGATGAAAGATGTCATCATAGGTTTTCGGACCGTGAAGGATCGTGAATTTAACACCAAGTTCCTTTTCGCAGAACGGCTTGAGCCTGTCATAGATGAAGTCTCGATGTTCCGGGACTTCTCCGGTAGTGTTCTGGTCGAACATCACCTCGCTGAACACAACTTCATCCAGCGGATCGCCATGCTGTGCAGCCAGTAGGATTGTTGCTACGCTGTCTTTGCCGCCACTGCAAGCGGCAATGTGCATCGGACGGCTCATCGGTCAAACTCCATCTTGAAGCTGACATACTTGCCGCCGGTATCATCCAGCCGGATGACAGCATCGTAGAGCTGCGGCTTTTTAGGCGTATAGAGTCCGGTCACTCTGCACCACCCCTTATCCAGTAGCTCTTTTGCAATCTTCTTTGTCAGCTTCTTTTTCTTGGAAGAGAAGAACTTGTTGTCTTCCCACAGACAGAAAGAACACGACTTGCCGGAACAATAGTAGTTGCCCTTGCCGACATAGACCGGAGATCCGCAGCGGGGACACTTGCCGATAACCTCTTTACCGCTTTCAAAACGGTTTGCCTCTGCGTCCGAGAGGAAAGGATAGGCTTTGATAAGAGATGTGGTCATATCCACGATTCCGGCAAGGAATTTATCTGCGTCTGCCTTGCCGCGCTCAATCTGCATCAGCGTATTTTCCCATTCGGCGGTCATGGTAGGCGATGTGATCTGCTCCGGCAGGACAGCCACGAGATTGATACCATCCTTTGTCGGCACGAGAGACTTTCCTTTACGCTCGGCAAAACCGGAACGGACCAGCTTTTCGATGATCCCGGCGCGGGTGGCAGGAGTGCCAAGCCCTTTCTTTTCGGTGTCATCCTCAAAGTCTTCGTTTCCGGCAGTCTCCATAGCCGACAGGAGAGTATCTTCTGTAAAGGCTTTGGGAGGGCTTGTGAAGTGTTCCGTCACGCTGGCAGATACAGAATGGATTATGTCGTTTTCTTTGAAGCTGGGAATGGCTTTCTCATCATCAGCCGCTTCCTTGTCTTTGAGGGAGTTCTTGAAACGCTGCTCAATGGCTTTCCAGCCGTCCTGAACAACCGTCTTGCCCTTGGCTTTGAACGCATACCCCTCACAGGAGAGCGTCACGGATGTTTCGTCATAGATATGCTTTTCTCCGGTGGCGCACAGAAGACGCATAGAAACAAGGCGAATGACCTTCTGCTCAGATTCCGGCAGCTCGGAGATGTTCTGCTTTTCAAGCTGAACGGTGGGGATAATGGCATGGTGGTCAGTAACCTTAGCGTTATTGGTGATCCGCTTGATGTCAGGCGTATGCGTCAAGCCGCTAAAAATCGACACTTTCCGACAGACCATCTCAATCACTTGACGGGCAGTAGCCTCCATGTCATCGGTGATGAACTGACTGTCCGTGCGCGGATAGGTCAGGAGCTTCTTTTCGTAGAGCGTCTGGACGAGATCGAGCGTCTGCTGGGCAGTAAAGCCGTAATAGCGGTTTGCCTCGCGCTGCAAGGTGGTCAGGTCGTAGAGCTTCGGAGGATTGACCGTCTTAGTCTCCTTTTTGAGAGAAGAAACGACGGCTTGCTTTTTATCGCAAGCCGCCGCAATCGCCTTCGCTTCATCTTCGGTTTTGATCTTCTCCATATCAGCCGTCAGACCGTCAGCATGAATATGGGCATTGAAGTATTTCTCTTTCTTGAAGGTGCTGATCTTACCGTCACGCTCAACCAGCATGGCAAGCGTCGGTGTCTGCACTCGACCAACTACCAGCTTCTTGTTGTAGAGTGTGGTAAACAGCCGTGTGCCGTTTATGCCGACAATCCAGTCAGCCTTGGAACGGCTCAGAGCCGCTTCATATAGACGGTCATATTCTTTGCTGTCTTTCAGGTGATTGAAGCCCTCTCGGATGGCAGCGTCCTCAAGAGAGCTGATCCACAGCCGCTTGAACGGCTTTGTGCATCCGGCTTTGTTGTAGACAAGCCGAAAAATCAGCTCGCCCTCGCGTCCGGCATCCGTCGCACAGACAAGCTCAGTGACGCGCTTGTCTTTCATAAGAGCGGACAGTACCTTGAACTGCTGTGCCTTGTCCTTCGGAACTTCAAAGCACCACTGCTCCGGGACGATGGGCAGATCGTCATATCTCCACTTGGCATAGCGTTCATCGTAGGAGCTTGCATCCGCAAGCCCCACCAGATGACCGACGCACCATGAGACAATGTAGTTGTTTCCTTCCATGCAGCCGTCCTTACGGGATGTTGCGCCCAACACCTTTGCAATAGACTGAGCTACACTCGGCTTTTCAGCGATCACTAAAATCAATCGTCTTCCTCCGTTTCCTCATCATCGGCAATTTCAGGCTCTCTGTCTTCGTTGATATAAGGCTCTTCCTCATAACCCTCATCATCAAAGAAGTCCATATCATCATCATTCTGCTTTTTGCCCTTGATGAACTTGAAGTAGTAATAAGCCGCACTGCCGATACCGGCAATGGCAACAATGGCAATGATCATGCCCATATTGGAAGACTGCTTCGGCTCTTCTGTGACGGGAGGCTCATCTTCCGTGGGCGTTTCAGGGACAGGCTCGGTGCCGGTACATTCACTCATGTTGGTCTTGCAGACAAGGCAATCGGTATTCACATCACCGGCTACGCATTTGTCATCGCAAATACAGGTTTTCAGCTCGTTCGCATCCTCATCATCCAGAAGGGCAAAGAGGTCACGGTCATCCACAACATTCAGGAAATAGGTTTTATACTGTTCCTCTTCCTCATTGATGGGCGCATCGTAGTCAATGACAATGTAGAAAGTGTTGCCGTTCTTGGTTTGGACGGTAATGAACTGTTTGTTGGTTGCCTTATCATAGAGCAGATCACGGGTGTAGGCGTTGCCCTCATCGTCGATAGGCTCTCCGTCAGAAGGCTTCTCGATGGGAGCGGTAGGCTCAGGCTGAGGCGTTTCCTCCGGCTGCGTTGCCTCGGTAACAGGCAAGTTCTGGTCGGTGTCATCCGCGTAGGCAAATGCCGTCATAGAAAAGCTGCCCACCAGCAAAATGCAGACGGTCAGCATAGTGATCAGGCGAAATCCTCTTTTCTTACTCATCAGCAGATACCTCCGTAGTGTCTTCGTTCTTGGTGGACTTACCGTCCTTCATGGTGGAAAGGAAAGCCATGATCTGATCCTTGTCCATGACCATTGCACGGACGGTGTTCACGATCTCAAGGTTTTCCAGCTCCGTCTTCTTGTCATACAGCTCTTTAAGCTGCTCCTGAAGGTCCTCAACCTTCTTTTCAGTCTTTGCGATGTCCGCACAGACCTTCTGATACTTGGGATTCATAGAAAAATCTCCTTTCGTTTAATAGTTGGGTCTTCCAAAGGCATAGAAATGAGACTGCCAATAAGAAGAGTTGATGGATGTGTACTGGATGGGATCGCCGCAGTGCAGCATGACTCCATCACCCACATAAATGCCGACATGAGAAACGCCCGGTGTGTCATAGGTTCCCTGAAAGAAGATGAGATCACCCGGCTGCACATTCGCCTTTGAAACCGGTGTGCAGACATTGTAAAGCCCTTGCGCACCGAGCCGTCCGGTATTGACAAGTCCGCTGTTTGTCAGCACATAGGAGACAAAACCGGAGCAGTCAAAGGATGTGTCGGGATTGGAGCCGCCCCAGACATAGGGATAATTCAAATATTTCTCAGCCTCTTCGATAAGTGTTGCAAACTTGGCATCGGAGAGATATGACGGATTGACGGTGTACTCATCCGGCGGATTTGTGATGTACTTGCCCACATAATCGGAATTGGGAAACAGATCCTCTCGGTTGCCAAGTCCCGACATATAGGTTGCGTACATGGAAAGCTCATCCTGAGACATGATGTAGACCGGAACATGGGAAAGATTGAAGTTTTCCAGCGTCACATAGCAGATATAGTAGTCATAAGGAACACGGTAGGTTTCCGTATGGGTATTGCCGTCTGCATCCGTCCATGTGTCGGTTTCTGTCCGGTATCGGGTTTCGACGATGACCTCTTCGGTAAGGATATACTGTTTATCGAACAGCATTTGAAGTGTCCCCTGTACCTCGTCCAGCGTGAACTCGCCCTCGTGAAGAGCAGAGAGGATGGAGATCAGAACATAGGGATCATGCTCGATGTCATCCAGATCGAAGTGATACTCGTCATAGTCGTGAGTGCTTTCGTAGGTGTCGAGCTTGCGCTGCAACTCTGCCTCCATGCGGCAATACTGTTCCTCCGCACCCAACATCGCATCATCCTCACTGAGATAGGACGAAGCAATCACGGATGAAGTAGTAGAACTGAACATCGCTGTGCATGAGCTGACACCGGCAGCAAGCAGTACAAGGATCATCACGCCTAAACCGATCCAGACAAAGACCTTCTTGTTTTCTGTGAAGAACTCCTTGATCTTATCCGCTGCTTTCTCCGAAAACTTCTTGCCGGTGTTCTTGGTGGCAGCATTGGAGGCGGTCTGAGAACCGGCTTTTCGAGCCGCAGCATATTCCTTCTTGATGTTCTGCTTCTGATAATGCTTGTTCATGTTGCGCTGATTTTTCATCTCAGGATGTTCCTGCTGGGTTTTCTCATAGTGTAGCTTTGCGTCGGCAACCTGAGCCTCGTGTTCCAGTTTGGACACCTTCTCGTAAGGCTTATTAGCGCTTTTCTGCTGATGATGGCTGTAATGCCTTATTGCCGCTTCTGCCACAATTTCGGAACGGTGCGCCGCCTCAACCGCTGAGTTTTCCTGCTCAACCTCATGGATTTTGCCGTGAATGCCGGAGGCAAGCGTATCACCGACCTTGCGGACGGTTTTATCTGTCTCAAACTTCAACTTGCTTTGTCCCTTGGGCTTTTTCAGTTCATCTTCAAAGGACAAACGGGTTGTGGCTTTGCCTTTTTCCTCATCGAAGACACGCTCTTTTTTGAGAACTTTATGCGTAGGCAGCTTCTCACGGGCGGCATCCAAACGCTCGTGTGCCTTTTCTGCTTTGCGCTCCAATTTCTGAACTCTTGGAGAAGACGGCTCTGCATCCGTCTTTGGGGCATTTGTAGCGGTTTCAGCCGCTTTGGACAGCACATCATCGGCATCTGCATTTTGAACTGCCGCCGTTTTCCTGAGCTTGTGGGTGACAACCGTTTCGGCAATTACCGCACCGGTATGGGAAGTGCTGCTGTGTGGCTCTAAAAAAGGCGGCTTTAGCGGTGTTTCTGACACTGGCATAGTTTCGTGTGCGTTCTGGGGTGGATTTTCTGGCTTTTTCTCTTCTGAGACAGGCGTTTCGGAAGTCGGCTGAGTGCCGGTATCATCCTTATGTTCCTCACGAAACTGACGCTGTTGTCGGCGCATTTGCACCTTTTTCTGCTCTTCCGCAGAAAGCCCACCGGAAAGCTCAGGCTCTTCAATGGGCTTCACAAGCTCGGCATCTTTCAATCGCCCGGAAATACTTTTGCTTGTGCCTTCGGTCAGATTTTCTTCTACCGCGCCGTCGCGGGTCATCTTCATAACCACCTTGTCACGGGCTTTTAGCTCCGGTTCCTTCGGCATCAAATCTCACCTCCGATCCGCTGATAGGCAAGCTCGGTAAACTCAGGATTCAGCTCAATCCCGACATAGTGCCGCCCCATGTTCTTTGCGACCATCGCCGTTGTCCCGCTGCCTAAGAACGGATCAAGGACAATGCCGTCTTCGGGACATCCGGCAAGCAGACAGGTTTCAACCAGCTTCGGAGGGTAAGCGGCATAATGACCACCCTTGAACGGAACGGTATTGATCGTCCACACATCTCGTTTATTCCTCAGCGGATTGATCTCGGCATCTGTGATCTCGCCATGCCCACGGGGGCGGTTGATGGTTTGCACATGAGCCTGACCGGGAATTGCTTTCCCGAACTTGTTGCCGCCCTTCATGCCGCGCTTGAGTCGTTCAGCAGTAGCCGGTGCAATCGGCTCAGAGATTGCCTTGTAGTCAAAATGATATTTCCGAGACTTAGAGAACAGAAAGAGATGCTCATAACAACGGGCACAGCGATCTTTCACGCTTTCAGGCATTGGGTTTTCCTTCATCCAGATGATGTCGTTTCTCAGATACCAGCCGGAGTCACGGAGGGAAAATGCCAGCATCCACGGAATGCCAATCATGTCTTTGGGCTTGCAGCCCTCAACCTTGTGGTTGAGAGCTACCGCCTGACCGTTTCTGCCGTTGGGGTTCTTCGGGTCAACATAGCCGCCCTGATTGCTTTTTCCGGCATAGGTGTCCGAGATGTTCAGCCAGAGCGTACCGTCAGGACGCAGAACGCGCCTGACTTCGGTAAAAACTTCGGTCAGACGCGAGATGTATTCTTTGGGCGTTGTCTCTCTGCCAATCTGCCCATCCATGCCATAATCACGCAAGGCGTAATATGGAGGGGATGTCACGCAGCAGTGGACGCTCTCATCAGGCAGCGTCTTCAGGACTTCGAGACAGTCACCGGTATAAATGGTGTCGAGTTGTATAGCTATTTACCTCCTATCTTTAGAAGTTGTTGGAGCAGATTGATTAGTCGGAGAAATACTCATCCGGCTCGTAATCGTCCTCATCCTCTTCGTCTACACGGTCTGCCCAGCGGTCGAAGATTTCTTCGGCTTCCTTAGCAGCCTCACGGTAGAGGCTCAGGCGGTTCTTCTCGTAGGCTGCAAAGGCAGGAACAAACTTGCCGAACTCACAGATTGCCTTCGCATCCTGTGTGCGCATATCCGCAACACACTGGATGATTTCAGACATCGTGAGCAGATCGTCGATCATCAGATCATACTCTTCCTTGGGGAGGGAGACGCTTTCAGCATCCTCGGTATCAGCGAAGGGAGTGTCCTCGTCACACTGAGCGCACTTGGCGACATCTACCACAAAGGGCAGCGCCAGCATATCCACAGATACTTTGGTCATAATCCGGCGCGTTTCCTTGACCTTTTCGTCAATAGCCTCCCTCACATGGAGGTAAGCGCGGTGGTGCTTCTTGAGGTCACTCTCCTGACGGATCAAATCGGTCAGTTCCCACAGAGCCTTGAAGAGCGCGGTGGTGTTCTCTGCGTACTCGATAGCGACTGCGTAGGGCATGGTAATCATCTTGTTGTTCATATTCAAATCTCCTTAATTCTGTAAAGTTTCTTCGGGTTTGGTGGTCATGATGCGATAGAGCATCGTGTCCTTCGGGAAGTTGTCCTTAAACGGGACGATGGTAGAGCCGTAGAAGATCAAGCCTTCACCGGCGTTGGAATTGGTGATGTAGTTCTGCTGGCTTGGGGAGATATTCAATGCGGAGCTGAGAATCTTTCTGTCACCGGAAGCCTGATTCAGAAGATACACAAAATCAGAGTTCTCGAAGATGTTCTCGACTTCACGGGAAGCCAAAAGGTCTTTCACATTCTGGGTAATTCCGGTGGGGATGCCGCCCCATTTTCTGAATCTCTTCCAGATTTCTACGCTGTACGCCGCAGTCTGCTCTTCCTTCAACAGAAGATGGAACTCGTCCATGTAGTACCTTGTGGACTTGTGCTGGGCGCGGTTGATGGTCACTCTGTTCCACACCTGATCCTGAACGATAAGCATTCCGAGCTTTTTAAGCTGCTTGCCCAGCTCCTTGATGTCATAGCAGACGAAACGGTTGTTGACATCCACATTGGTTCTGTGATTGAAGACATTCAAACTGCCGTGAACATAGATTTCCAGAGCTGTTGCGATGCGCTGCGCTTCCGGCTCTTTCTGGTCGCGGAGAATGTTGTAGAGATCTTCCAGAATGGGCATCTTCTCCGGCACGGGATCGGAGAGGTAATCCTGATAGACCATGCGGACACTTCGGTCAATGATGGTTTTCTCAACCGGCTGCAAGCCGTCCTTGCCGCCTACAATCAGCTCACACATCGAAAGAATGAAGTCGGATTTCAGCGTCAGCGGGTTTTCCTCTTCGGAGTAGTTGATATTGATGTCCAGCGGATTGATATAGTCCGTGCTGATCGGAGAGATACGGATGACCTGACCGCCGAGCTTCTGCACCAGCGGATAATACTCAGCTTCGGGATCGCAGACGATGATGTCATCCTCTGTGATGAGGAAGGCATTCGTCATCTCTCTTTTTGCCGAGAAGGACTTGCCGCTGCCGGGAGTACCGAGGATCAGCCCGTTGGGGTTTTTCAGCCGCTTTCTATCCACCATGATCATGTTGTTGGAAAGCGCATTCAGTCCGTAGTACAGAGCTTCGCCGCCCTGAAACAACTCCTGCGTGGTGAACGGAACAAAGATCGCCGTAGAAGAGGTAGTCAGTCCACGCTCAATCTCAATCTGGTTCAGACCGATGGGCAGAGAGGACATCAGCCCTTCTTCCTGCTGAAAGTCCAGCCGCTTGAGTGCGCAGTTGTATTTCTGAGCGATGGATGCGGTCTGAAAAATGGCACTTTCGAGCTTCTGGCGGGTAGCAGCCGTGTTCATCAGGATGATGGTCACAAGGAACATTCGCTCATTTCTCGTTTGGAGATCCTGCAACAGACGCTTGGCTTCACCGCCGTAGGTTGCCAGATCGGAGGGGATGATTTCCATATCGTAGCCGGAACGGACTGCCTTTTTCTGCTCTTCGATCTTCATCTTATCGAGGTCTGTGATCTTCGACTTGATGCTCTTGATTGCCTTCGCCTGATCAATCGTGCGGATATGAAAATTGACCGTAATGTTGCTGTCCATCTCAAGGAAGTCGGCAAGCATACGGTCATTCAGCTCCGGGGCAAGGATTTGGAGGAAGCTCACTGCACCGATGGTTCTGCCCATCTTGAAGCACTTGCCTTCACGGAAATCAAAGGAAGTGGGTGCAATAAAGTCCTTGGTAGAAAGCCCCGTTCTGGCTACCATGTCATAGGAAAATCGGAACGGCTCATGCGTGTCCATGTTGAACACATCATGCAGCACTTTCAGCCTTTCGTAGCCGGACAGCGGCTCAGTCTCCACACCGAGAGTTTTGAAATTGTTGAGAATATCCGTTTCGATACGATCCAGCTTTGCTTTTGCGGTACGAATGGAGTCAGCCTCCACACCGAAGGTGATGTACTTACGCTTGAGCAAACCGTTGTTGCCTTTGGTGAGCTGATCTTGGAGCATATCGGAATATTCCTTGCGGATGTCATTGAACGCATCCTGCTGTTCGGGAATAGTGATCTGTTTTCTGAACTCTCTGATGTCGGCTTTCTGGTTGATAAAAGAGAGCTGAACAAAGATGGAGCTGTCAAAGTAGTTCAGAAAGTCACACCAGTTCTCGAAGATGGCTGTCTTGTCCTCGTTCTGGGCAAGCTGATAGTTGATGTCGTTATACCGGATAGTTTTGGTATAGAGACGGCTGTTGACCTTGCAGATGCCGTCTTTGCACATCTCCACATAGGGGATCGTCTGCTGCGCGGACTTGGGAATTTTCTTTGCTTTCCTGTCTTTTTTCTTCTGCATGACGATCCGCTTCTTTTCCTGCGCGGAAAGTGCATCGCCGTAGACCTGACCGTTTTTCACGATCTGTTTCGGCTTATTTGCCTTTTGGGATTTGTTTGCCAATCTGCAATTCCTCCTGTTCTTTGATTTGCCGCTGGATGGCGGCATATAAATTGTTGGTGCGGTATGGACGCACCTTGTCGCGCAAAAACATGGATTTCACAACATGACCGAGGATTTTCTCAGCCGGTTGACCGTCCTTCTCATACAGAGCAAAGAAGATAAACGGAAGCATGATCACGACCATGAGCATTGCAGCCGTAGACAGTGCCACATACGGTTTTGCAATAAAGAAAACCGGCACACCGACTGCCGCTGCCAAAGCGAAGCAGATAATCTGCCGCTTAGTCAGATTGAACATGACCTTGGTTTTTACGCGGTTAAGATCCTTCGGGACCGGTACAAATGCCATTTGTAGCCTCCTTTCCGAGTGTGATGCTGCACTCTACTTCGTTGCCCCACACATCCCATCCATCGGGAGACTGACGCGCGAAAAGTTCAATGCGGGGGAGATCGCCCATGAGTTGAATGATGCGGTCACGGGTTTCGTCTGGCTTTTTTGAATGCTGCTCAATGTGGCTCATGATGACCTGATGTACGCCGGTGTGCGCCCGTTTGGGATGTCCCTTGGTTGCCAGGATGCACAGCTCGGCATTGGCTCGTGTCCAATAGCCCATGCCCCAGAAGAGGCTATCGCTGATACGGTTTTGCTTCACCCAAACAAAAGCAACGGTCTTGTAGGTAAAGCCCCATGCTTCAAGGACTTGAAATGCCTCCTGCAAGCACGGAAATGTCACCCACATAAACAGCGTACAGTCTTTTGCGGCAAGTTCACTCACTGGCAAAGCCATGATGTCTTCGAGCCTCATTGTTGGATAATGGCTTTCTGCCGAACGCCCTTGACCTTTCTTGGAATAGGTCCGATACGACCAAGGAGGGTCGGCATAGATGATGTTGTATTTCTTCATTCTGCTGACCTCCTTAGTGCGCATGGAAGATGGATTTTGCGAGGCTGCCCGTCTTGAACAGCGAGAAGCACAGAATGACTGTGTACGCCGCAACCGAGAAGAGAGCCGAGTGAATATTTGCGGCAATGATCATGTTGTTGATCAGCACAGCATAGATGCCGACGCAAATCATGATGAGGAAGCCTTGGAAAGCCAGAGCGAACAGGCTCTTGAGGTAGTTCGTTCCAATGCTGCCCCATTCGCGGTTGCTCATCGTTGCGATGGGGATTGGTGCAACGCTGACGGTGCAATAAATCTCAATCATTCTGCCGTAGAGGATGACCGTAATGAGAATGGACATAATTTTGAGGCACAGACTGATAACCAGTGTTTCAATGGACAGTCCGAGCAGTTCTCCGATGCTCATTGCCTCCATGCCTGTTCGCATTGCGTCAAGGGTTGCTTGAATGTCGATGTTGGTAGTGCCATGAATAAAACCGGCTGCACCGGCAACCACATTCTGCCCGATGTCGAATACTGCCAGCACAATGTCAAAGGTGTTGGTCACAAGGTAGATCGCCACAGCCGCTTTGAAGAACCACTTGAAGAACATCCATGTGTCCATATCGTGCAAGTTGTTCTTTTCGGTGATCATGGTGATCAGCTCATAACACAAGACAAAGGTGATGATGATACCAGCGATGGGGACTATCACATTCTCGGATAGTCCCCGAATCATCTGGTAAATGCTGCTGTTCCAAGTGGACGGAGTTTGTCCGACCTCTCCGGCAATCGTGCCGACCTTGGTATTGACATCGGTGAACATATTGGTCAGGTTGCTTTCGATCCAGCCGATCAGCAAGTCCTTAATCGCTTGTTCGAGTTTTTCTAAGATACTGCCCAATATTCCACCACCTTTCGGTTAAGCTGGGCTTGCTTGATCAGAACAGGGTGGACAGCAAGGGAATGAGCGTAGTGCCAATGAGAACGACGCCACCGCCAGCCATGAGCTGCTTGATGCCCTGCGACTTCGCGCCCGGATTATCGTTGCCGTAGCCTTCCATCAGGTTGACAACACCCCACACTGCCAGACCGGCACCGAGGGCGATAACGAGCGTCTGCAGAACCGTAACTGCCTGATTGATAAATGCCATAAGAAATTTCCTCCTTGAAAATCATGAAAGTTTGGTTTGTGTATTGGAAAATGGGCATAAAAAAAGAAGCCCCGTCATTGTTCTGCTTCAGGCAAATGCCCATGCGCAGTGCATGACGGGGCTTCATTCCGCTTCGATCTCGCCCATATCATAGAGATCAAAGGTTTCGTTTGGCTTGATGACCAGCTTGTGTTGCCGATATTTTTCAATGTCAAAGGCGTTCCGCTTGTCAGAGTCGGACAGGAATTTGTATTTTGGATGCTTCGTTATATCAAACTTATCACTGAGAAAAGGTCTAACGCCTCTAAGCTGCAAAATACATTTGCCGCCGTCCATGACAGCAAGTTCATCCTGAGACATCAATTCCTTACCGACCTTCTGATAGTTCAAGCCATAGGAATTGTTGTTGGATCGGGTTTCTGAGGTGTTGTATAGATCAATCGTCTCTTTCCCAAGCACCTCGCTGATTTCCTTGAGCGTCGATTTTTCTTTTCCTCCGAGAAAGATCATGCTGTCGCAGTTTCCAGTGATGGTATCAGCCGCATCTTTGTAGATGGTCTTGAGCTGAGACTGGGACTGCAAAATGATTGCAGCGGAGATTTCCCGGCTTCGGATGGTAGCTATGAGCTTATCGAACTTCGGAATTTGACCGATGTTCGCAAACTCATCGAGCAGACAACGGACATGAACAGGAAGTCTGCCGTTGTAGACATCATCTGCCTTGTCACAAAGCAGATTGAACATCTGGGAGTACATAATTGCCACGATGAAATTGAAGGTGTCATCTGTATCGGAGATGATTACAAACAGAGCCGTTTTCCTGTCTCCGAGTGTGTCCAGCTCCATCTCATCATAGCTCATCAGCTCACGGAGTTCCGCGATGTCAAATGGGGCAAGCCGTGCGCCGCAGGAAATCAAGATCGACTTGGCTGTTTTGCCAGCCGCCAGCTTGTATTTGCGGTATTGCTTCACAGCAAAGTGATCCGGGTCACGGGCTTCCAGCTCATCGAACATGATGTCTACGGGATTTTTGAAGGACTCATCGTCTTCTCTGGCTTCGGATGCGTTGATCATTTCGAGCAAGGTAGTAAAGTTTTTCTCGTGATCTGGTGCTTCGTACCAGATGTAGCCGATGAGGGCTGTGTAGTACAGCTTTTCTGCCTTCACCCAGAAATCCTCGCCGGACTTATCGCCATCTCCCTTCGTATTGACGATGATCGTATTGACCAGTTTGAGGATGTCCTTCTCTGAGCGGATATAACTGAACGGGTTGTAGTGCATGGATTTTCGGAAGTTGATGGTGTTCAGCGACTTGATGATATAGCCGTTGCGTTCCAGCATTTTTCCGGTTTCGACCAAAAGAGTTCCTTTCGGATCGGTGACAATGAAGCTGACCGGATAGAGCTTGGAGGTACACTGCATCAGGTTTGGTTTGACAAAAAAGCGCGTCTTACCTGAGCCGGAACCGCCGATGACCATGATGTTTTTATTCCGGGCGTACTTCGCTTGCTTCGGTCTGCTGTTCATGGTCAAAGCCTCTGTCTGAGTGAGAATGACATTGTTGTCAAAGTCCTCATCCATATAGGGCTTGATGTCTTCCGGCTTGCCCCAACGGGCAGAGCCGTATTCAACGCCTTGCCGGAACTTTTTACGGTTCTTTCCTTTCACATAGACCGCAAGTTTGAGTAAAGCTCCTGCCGCAACACCGATGAGAAGATCCACCGGATGAAAGCTGGGCAAGGGATTGGCAAACGCACTGCCGAAATTGGCAAAGCCAGCCGTGAGCTTCTCGATCATCTCCGTTCCGGGTGCCAGTCGAAAGACGGAGGCAATCTTATCTACGAAGTAGAACGCGAATACATACGGGAGGTTTAGAAGAACAAGGCGCTTTGCGTCGAGTTTCTTTTTCACAGCTCCACGCCCCGATCCTTCGTTTTGATCTTGACTTTCTCTTTGTGCTGCGCTTGCGCCTGTTCACGGCTGCGAGAAAGTTTCTGTCTGAGCGAAGGTCTTTCGCTCTGCTTGACGGTTTTTGCGGAAAACTCCTTGAACGCCTGGGTCATAACATCCACATCCCGACCTTTGAAGAAAACAAGGTATCGGGGAGGTTGCTCTGAGGTGTCCTTCTTGAGCGCATAGTCAATCCCGTATTTGTTGGCTGTACGCTGAAAGGACTTAATGTTTCCGTCCGTCACTTCGATGTTGTTGATGGCGGCATTCTGCTGGACAAGGTGCTTGATGGACTGCTTGCCTTGGTAGGTCTTTGGCTGACGGGCTTGCTTCTGAGCCTTTTCAATTTCCTCGACGAACTTCTTGAGTGCCTTTTCCAGCACCTCAGCAGTGATCTTGCCGCCCTTGATGGCGATGGCAATTACTTTGGTATTTACTTCGTCCTGCATTGCCGATTAAAACCTCCTTCCTGAGAGAATTGTGGGGGAGTGCTGCCATACTAAGGCGGCACACCTACATGATGGATTTTGAAGTACACTCTTTCACCTCCTGCTGATTTGAGCTTACCAGCCCTTTGTTTCTTGATCGCCGTAGAGATCATGATTAACCAATGCGGAATAGTAATTGTCTATCGTAGCCGGGGCGTTATAAAGTGCTGTCAGCATATAGGCTCTGATGTTCCTAATATCCGATGGACTTTTCCGCATTGCGTCAAAGACATAATCAATATGGCTGCTGTTCAGCTTTAAGAGACGGGATTTGACTACCTCCTTCGGCATATCCGTATTGTTGACACGGAGCGTTGAACTTGTAGAACAGATGGCATCCAGTATGACCTCGATAATTTCATTCACGCGATCAATGTCATACCGGTTGTCCTGAGATAAAATATCTACCTCCAAGTTCTCACGAATAATCTCTTCATAACGCTCTCTTTCATCCATCGCATCCATCACATCAGGATTGATAGATTGATATTTACTAAGTGAGTCATTTCTTTTTTTAGGTATTACTTGATTAGTATTTATTTGCGTGGGCTTTTCCGTCATCGGTTCATCCGGTGGCGGCTTAACCGTTGTCGGGTTTTCCGATGACGGTAAATCCGGTGACGGCTTTTCCTTCTGCGGCAGTGCGTAAACCGTGTATTTGTTGCGGGACATTCTCCCGCGCTCGTCTCTGGATTGAACGCGAACAACATATCCTTCGTCTTCCAGCTCTTTCATAGCCGTTCTGATACCGTCAATGCCGTCTGTATTCAGCATTGCAAGTCCACGGATGGAATAGTCCCAATCGGGAGGAAGACTGAGCATCTTTGAGAGAAGACCTACTGCCTTGAGAGAAAGATTCCTGTTTCTCAGGTGGTGGTTAAGCATGGTGGTGAAGCCACCGGTATAGGTGTTGACGCTGATCTCACGATCTGCGCCGGTTTTACCTCTCATTGGACATCACCTTCTTTGTGGACTGCTTGGTAATGCAATATGGGCATTCCTCGAATACGCAGGACTGATATTTCCATAGGGGACGATGGAAACGGCAATTCCGGCATTCAGGAAGGATTCCATCGTAGCCGCTGTCATAGTGATCAAAGCCGGGAGCGTCTTTCATCAGAGCTTCAAACGCCACGGCTTTATCGGGTGCATTCATTTTGTACGACCTCCATTTTTAGATTGAAAAAAGAAAAGCCCCGGTATTGTTCTGCTATGCGCAGTGCAATACCGGGGCTTCCCGATGATATTCAGTTTTATGCTGCTGCCTCCTTTCACGGTTGCGGTTGCAGCTTACCGCAGTCAAAGAGCTTTGCTCACTTTTTGCTCGTGAAAGTTGGACAAAATCAGCGAAACACCAGTGTTTTCAAGGCTTTCTGACCTTGCTCCTATTATAACCTAATCGTCAATACGTCTTACAATTCCTGTAGCTTTCATTATATAGATATTCCTTTCTGTCTTAAGAAACTGTTTTTTGCTCTTGCAAACATATTATTCACAGCAAAGTGTAAATTATACGGAAATTTGTCACATATTGTGTTTTTAGCTTGCTTAATTCTATTTATCATGCTCAATAAGACCGTATTTATGATGTTGATTTTGATCCTAAAGTGTAGTATAATAAATATCGTCTTTCGGGAGGTGTTACGATGACGGCTGATGAAGAGTATATGACAGTTTGTATAGAGCTTGCAAAAAAGGCTGCAAAGATCGGTGAATGTCCTGTCGGAGCTGTTGTGGTAAACAAGGACGGAGATGTGATCGGCAGAGGTTACAATATGCGTGAAACATTGCAGTCACCGACCGCTCACGCCGAGATTCTTGCTATTGAACAAGCCGCCAAAGCTCTTGGCTCGTGGCGGCTTACCGATTGTACACTATATGTTACGCTTGAACCGTGCCCGATGTGCGCGGGTGCTGTAATCAACTCAAGACTGAAAAGGCTTGTATATGGAGCGTTTGACGAAAAAGGCGGGGCTTGCGCCTCGCTGATGGAAATATTCGATTATCCGTTCAATCATCGACCAATGGTAAGAAGCCGAGTACTGACAGATGACTGCGCAAAGCTTCTCACTGACTTTTTCAAGGGGTTAAGGTCATCTGATGATGCCTGAAACCGCCTTTTTGTAAAGCTTGTCAAGCAACACGAAAAATGCTGTTGACAAAGCAACTGTTGCTATAAGAGCAGAAATAACTTTTTTCATATGCTTATCCTTTCGTAGCGTTGCTCAATCGGTGTTTATGCGATCAAGACGCTTTTCGGCATTTTTTATAAGACTTAAAAGTGCAGTACCTTGCTTGTCATATTCGGCTTCGATGGAATTTGTGGTTATTGATGGAGCATCTACAGCATCATTTGCGGCATCGGCGGCAGCACCGACCTCAAGACATATGGCAGAATCGATAAGATGAAGAGCCGATGACGTAGATACTCCGAAAAGGCTTTCATTGTTTTTGCTGTTAGCGTTATATGTTATCCTGAACGCTTTGTAAACAGAAAGTGTCAGCATTGAAGAAACACTCTTACTGAGCTTAGTTGACTTTATCTTCTGTAAAAGAGAAAAAATAACCTCAATGCTGTTGGTTATAAGCTTCTTATTAAGAGCAAGCATGATATCACCGGACTTTGAATCGCTCGCCGTGCCACCCTCCGGTATGTCGCTTTCGGTGATAATACCGCCTTTTGAAACGGGTGAGCGACCAAGCAGATAGTCTGTCGATACATTATAATAATCAGCCGCTTTTACAAGGAATTCAAGACCGCATTCACGCTTGCCCTTCTCATAGTGTGACAGGAGTGCTTGGGCAATGCCGAGATCTGCGGCAACTTGTTTTTGTGTAAGTCCACGTTCTTTGCGGAGCAGGGAAAGGATCCTCGGAAAATCGGTGTTCATTATTTGACCTCTCTTAATCTGACAATATTCACAAAGTATATTATAACGGAGTTATTCCGTATTGTAAAGCGTGATTTTATACAAAAAATCAAGTCGGTTTTTATGTAATAACTCCATAATAAAACAAAAATCGCCGATTTCGGCATAAATATCAATAAAAACAGAACGAAAGGAAGTAAAAAAATGAAAAATTACAGACTTTATATGATCCGTCACGGGATTACTCAGGGCAACCTTGATGGTAAATATATAGGTACAACAGATCTGCCGCTTTGCGAAGAGGGAGAAAATGCTATTTCATCGCTTGTGGCACTGGATGTGTATCCCAAGGTGCAGAAGGTGTATTCAAGCCCCTTGAAGCGTTGCCTTCAGACAGCTGACATCATTTATCCCGAGCGCCTTTTGAAGCGCATTGACGGAATATCGGAGATAGATTTCGGCGACTACGAGGGTAAGACGCAGGCTGAGCTTCAAAGTGACGAGAAGTACCTTGAATGGCTCAAAGGCGGATATGATGCAGCGCCGCCGAACGGCGAAAGCTTCGGACATTTTACATTAAGATGCCTTGACGGTCTTGAAGAAATATTCAAGGATATGATGGCAAACGAGGTCACTTCGGCGGCAGTTATCACTCACTCGGGAGTTATTATGAACCTTCTTTCAGGATACGGTCTGCCCAAGTTGAAGCCTATCGACTTTGCTTGCGATCAGGGTGAGGGATTTGAAATACAACTAAGCACCTTCTTGTGGCAGCACGGTCCTGTGTTTGAGATAGTGGGAAAATTATTCTGATAAACGGAGAGAAGCAATGGATATCTTAAAACAGTTAGCGGAAGAATTTAAAATAAGAAATACGCAGGTCGAAAACACCGTCAAGCTTATTGATGAGGGTAATACCATACCGTTTATTTCGCGATACAGAAAAGAAATGACAGGTGGACTTGACGATCAGCTTTTAAGAGAGCTCAGCGAACGGCTTACATATTTGCGTAATCTTGAAAGCAGAAAGGAAGAAGTTAAAAATCTTATCGAAAACGGCGGAAACCTTACCGACAAAATAACACAGGATCTTTTGAATGCAAAGACACTTGCGGAGGTAGAAGATATCTACAGACCGTTCAAGCCCAAGCGTAAGACGAGAGCGGGTATAGCAAAAGAAAAAGGTTTACAGCCGCTTGCGGATTTCATACTTGCCCAGACGCTTGCTTCTCCTACTGCGGAAGCACAGAAATATATAAATAAAGAAAAAGGCGTTGAAACTGTAGATGATGCTATAAACGGCGCTCTTGACATAATCTCGGAAACAGTTTCTGACGATGCCGACCTTCGCAAAAAACTGTATGCCGAATACACGGGTCATGCACTCATCGTGTCCAAAGCAACCGATGAAAAAGCTGAAACGGTCTACAATAATTACTATGACTACAGCGAGCTTGCGTGCAGGATACCGCCGCACAGACTTCTTGCCATCGACAGAGGTGAGCGTGAAGAGGCGTTAAAGGTTACTGTACAGCCGGACGAGCAGTGGGTTATGAAGCATATCTACAGAGCGTATGTCAAGGCGGAAAACGATTGCGGCAGACTGGTACGTTCTGCGTGTGACGACAGTTTCAAGCGCCTTATTCACTCTTCACTTGAAAGAAGGCTCAGAAACGAGCTTACAGAGAAAGCCTGCGACAGCAGTATACATACTTTCTCCGATAATTTAAGACAGCTTCTTATGCAGCCGCCTGTCAAGGATAGCGTTGCGCTGGGTTTTGATCCCGGCTACCGGACAGGCTGTAAGGTCGCAGTAGTAGACGCTACAGGAAAGGTACTTGATACATCAGTTGTATATCCCACACCGCCAAAGAGCGACATCGCGGGTGCGGGTAAGATAATAAAATCGCTTATAGAAAAGCACAAGGTCGATATTATTGCTATCGGAAACGGCACTGCAAGCCACGAGAGCGAAGTGTTCATAGCCGATCTGCTGAAAACTATCGACCGCAAGGTAAGCTATATGGTCGTATCCGAAGCAGGCGCAAGCGTCTATTCCGCAAGTAAGCTTGCGGCGGAGGAATTTCCCGAGTATGATGTTTCACTGAGAAGTGCAGTATCGATTGCAAGACGGCTTCAGGATCCGCTTGCAGAGCTTGTGAAGATCGACCCCAAGGCTATTGGCGTGGGTCAGTATCAGCATGATATGCCGCCTGCAAAGCTGTCGGAAGCACTTGGGGGAGTAGTGGAGGACAGTGTTAACAGCGTCGGTGTAGATCTTAATACCGCTTCCGTTTCGCTGCTCAGCTATGTTGCAGGTATCAATTCAACCGTTGCTAAGAACATAGTGACTTACAGAGAAGAAAACGGCGTGTTTACAAATCGAAAGGAGCTTCTTAAAGTCGCGAAGCTCGGCAAGAAGGCATTTGAGCAGTGTGCGGGATTTATGCGCATTCACTGCGGCAAGTATCCACTCGACAATACCTCTGTACACCCCGAAAGCTATAAAGCGGCAGAAGCACTGCTTGACAAGTGCGGATTTAAGCTCGCGGACGTTTCGGGAGGTATCCCGTCGATCAAAGAGCAGGTCAGGAATATAGGCATAAAGAAGCTGTCAGAAGAGCTTGGGATAGGAGAGATGACACTTGAGGATATTACAAACGAGCTTGCAAAGCCCGGCAGAGATCCGAGAGATGAACTTCCCGCCCCGCTTCTCAGAAACGACATTATTGATATAAACAGCTTAAAGCCGGGAATGGTGCTTGACGGTACGGTGAGAAATGTAATAGATTTCGGTGTGTTTGTAGATATCGGTGTACATCAGGACGGACTTGTCCATATCTCGCAGATATGCGATAAGCGTATAAAGCATCCGCTTGAAGTCGTAAATGTCGGAGATATCATAAAGGTCAAGATTCTTGATATCGACCCCGGAAAAAAACGCATTTCTCTTACTATGAAGGGAGTATAAGATGATAGACTCAGAATTGAAATATACCTCAGAAAATGTCAGCGAGTTTGTAAAGTACAACATTTTCGGCAAGAATAAAGCTTCAAAAGTATATGTGATCTGCTACCTTGTCGCAATGGGACTTATAGCGGCTGTCGGCGTTGTGCTTGCTGTTGTCACACAGCTGTGGTGGTTCATATTTGCAACCGTGATCTGCGGACTGCTCATAGTTGCAACAGTGCTTATACTTTCGGCGACGCTTAAAAAATACACAAAAGAAATTTTCGATATCAATTCAAAAAACGGTTATGACGCAATTGAGATAACAGCTAGCGGTATCGTGCTTAAAAACGGCGGTGCGGCAAAGGCTATTGCTGACTGGACGGCTGTAGCTTCCGTTGATTTCAATAAATCAAGCGCATATATCGTAACACATGACGGGTATCTTTTTATCATAAATGAAAATGATATCAAGGAAGGCACACTTGACGAGCTCCGTCAGATAGCAGAGGAAAAGCTGGTGAAGGCTGATGACTAATTATCAGCTTGAAACTGACAGAGTTATAAAAACGCTTGACCACGCTCCAACACTTTTTCTTCATGCGTGTTGTGCACCGTGCAGCAGCTATGTGCTGGAATATCTTGCGGAGCATTTCAATATAACGGTGTTTTTTTATAATCCTAACATAACCGAAAAAGACGAATATGAAAAGCGCAAGAATGAGCTTAAGCGGCTGATATCGGAAAAGCCTTTCCGATATCCCGTAAAAATGATAGACGGCGATTATTCTCCCGATTTGTTTTTTGCTATGGCTAAAGGAAAAGAGAATATTCCCGAGGGCGGCGAGCGCTGCTTTTTGTGCTACGAAATGCGACTCAGAGAAACGGCAAGGCTTGCAAAAGAACTTAAGTTTGAATATTTCTGTACAACGCTTTCTGTCAGCCCTCATAAAAATGCCGCAAAACTGAATGAGCTCGGAGAAATACTCAGCAAAGAATACGATGTGCCTTATCTCTGCTCGGACTTCAAAAAGCGCAACGGATACAAGCGCTCTATTGAACTTTCCGCCGAATACGGCTTATATCGTCAGAATTATTGCGGTTGCGTTTACAGCCGTATGCAGGCTGAACGTAAAGAGAAAGAAAAAACGGAAGAAAAAAATCGCAAAATGAACTGAAAACTGTTGTCAAACCGTAAAAAGTATGCTAAAATATATAAGGCTATGCAAAAACTTTGAAAGAGGTGAAAGACGATGACTGCGGACCCTTGCGGGAAACGATTAAAACAGAGCGAAAAGTGCGCAGTAGTCGTTGCATAACGGCTTTCTGTGCAGGAAAGAGGTACGTTATGCTGAAATTTTACAAGACTGTAGAGAACACAATAGTTGAACTTGAAACAATGGAGCCCGGTTGCTGGGTGTCTGCTGTAGCACCTACAGAAACTGAGATATCCTCACTTCAGGAAGAACTGAACATCGACCGTGACTTTATCCGTTCCGCGCTTGATGAAGAAGAAACTTCACGTATTGAGAGCGATGACGGACAGACACTTATAGTCCTTGACTATCCGGTAGCGGAAAAAGTACAGGATAAGGACGATACGATCAGTTATTACACGATGCCTATGGGTATCATAATAACCGACAGCCACGTTATAACTGTCTGCCTTAAGGAAAACATAATCATCGATGAGTTTACAAAAGGCATAGTAAAAGGGATACAGACACAGTTCAAGACACGCTTTGTATTCCATATGCTGCTCAGGATAGCAAGTAAATATCTGTTATACTTAAAGCAGATAGACAAGCTTTCAAACTATGTTGAACAGCAACTTCACAAGTCAATGAAAAACAAAGAGCTTATACAGCTCCTTGGACTTGAGAAATCTCTGGTATATTTCTCAACGTCGCTTAAATCTACCGAAACAGTGCTTGAAAAGATATTGAGAGGAAGAGTAATAAAACTCTACGAAGAAGATCAGGAGCTGCTTGAAGACGTACTCATCGAAGTAAAGCAGGCTATCGAGATGAGCAATATCTATTCAAACATACTTTCGGGTACAATGGACGCATTTGCAAGTGTCATATCAAACAACCTAAATATCGTAATGAAGGTACTGACGGTCATTACTATCGTAATGTCTGTGCCGACAATGGTGTTCAGCTTTTATGGTATGAATGTGGTAGATCTGCCGCTTCCGTTTACATGGTTTCCGGTTGTCATTTCCGTTATACTTGCCGTCATTGTCGCAATATTGATAACAAAAAATAAGTTTTATAAATAAATCCCGGAGGGTATAATGGAAAAAGTAAAAATATCTATAAGCGGACACGATTTTTACTTGAAGAGCGAAGATCCCGACAGAATGTATGATGCTGCGGAAAATCTGCAGAAAAAAATAGATAAGTTAAGCTCAATGGCATCTTCAATGTCACTGACAGATATCGCCATGCTTGCAGCACTTGATTTTGCCGATGAGAATTACGACAGCAGAAAAATTGTAGTAAAAGCACAGCAGCTTTCCCAGGAGATACAGGCTAAATCTGCCGCGAATGAAAAAAGAGCGGTCGAACTTGCCGAAAAGCTGACGGCATCCGAAACCGAGATAGCATCTCTTAAGATCACCGTTTCCGAGTCACAGAGTGAATTATCTGCACTTAAAGAACAGCTTGCAAACATTGATACCGAAAAGTCGGGAGAGCTTGAAGCGGAAAACGCAAAGCTTAACGAGCAAATAAAGGTGCTTACTGCCGAAAAGAAAATGTTGAGCGAAAGCAAGAGTGATGAAGCTGAAAAGCTCGGAAGTGAGAATGAACGGCTTAATGCCGAGATAAAAGAGCTTGCTGCAAAGAACGCGATGCTCACTGAAATGAATGCAAGTGACATTTCCGCTTTGAATGATGAAAATTCAAAGCTTAAAGCACAGCTGGAACAGCTTAAAGCTGAAAACGCAAAGCTTAGTGAAAATGCAACGGGTACATCTGCATTAAACGATGAGAATTTAAAGCTCAGAGAGCAGATATCCGAACTAAACGATAAAAATGCCCGTAATGAAGAGATGCTCGAAAAGCTGAAAACGGACCGAGAGAAACTTGCCGGTGAGCGCGGACAGGACGAGTTGCTCCTTGCACAGATCGATAAATTACAAGGTACGGTAGATACATATGAGAAGACCTTTGACGAATATGCAAATCAGCGTAACGCAGAGGTCAAGGACTTGAACGATGAGTTATCGGCACTCAGAAAGAAGTATGCCGATCTCAGCGCACAGATGAATGAGATCGTCAACGACGGTCAGATGACGTTATGAGTGAAATTTTAGCTCCGTGCGGAGCACAGGAAAGTCTGTCGGCGGCTGTTAATGCAGGCGCCGATGCGGTTTATTTGGGAGAAGAATATTTCTCCGCAAGAAAAAATGCAGACAATTTTACCGCCGAACAGCTTTGTGAAGCGGTACGCTTTTGTCATTACAGCGGTGTCAAGGTATATGTTACGTTGAATACACTTGTGTTTGACAGGGAGATATCTCTTCTTGCAAAAGCAATAGAGAACTGCGCCAAGGCTGATGTTGACGGCTTTATCGTGCAGGATATGGGGGTTGCGAGGCTTGCTCGGCAGATTGTGCCCGAACTGCCCTTACACGCGTCTACCCAGATGACTGTAAATTCGCCGGAGGGCGCGATTATGGCGAAAAAACTCGGTTTTACCCGTGTGGTTCTCGGCAGAGAGCTCTCCTATGAGCAGATAAAAGCAATTGTCGACAGCTGCAATATCGAAACCGAACTGTTCGTTCACGGCGCACTATGTGTCTGTCTTAGCGGTCAGTGCTATATGAGCAGTGTTCTGGGCGGCAGAAGCGGCAACAGAGGTCTTTGCGCACAGCCGTGCCGCCTTGACTTTACAAGCGGCGACAGGCATAATGCGCTGTCGCTGAAGGACTTGTCGCTTATTGAAAGATTGCCTGAACTACAGAAGCTCGGTGTAACATCGTTCAAAATTGAGGGCAGAATGAAACGCCCCGAGTACGTTGCAGGTGCTGTGAACGCTTGCCGTACAGCTCTTGACGGCAGAACGCCCGATCTTATTTCGCTTAAAAACGTATTTTCGAGAAGCGGATTTACAAGCGGATATTTTGACGATGATTTCAGGAATATGCAGGGTGTTCGCACAAAAGACGATGTAACTGCGGCAACATCGAAGGTGCTCTCAGGCATGAGGCAGTATTATCATAAGCCGTTCAAGCGCTTTTCAGCGGATATAAGCGTTAATGTGCGTAAAGACCGGCCGATCTCATTCAAGATATCAGCTGATGGTGTAAGCTCTGTAGCGATCGGAAATGCTCCCGAGGCGGCTGTCAACAGAGCCGTTACTGCCGAATATCTTGAAAGTCAGTGCAGTAAACTGGGCGGTACTGTATATTTCCCCGGAAATATAACCGTAAATGTTGATGACGGGTTGTCGGTATCGGCCGCATACCTTAACGAACTGAGAAGAAAAGCGATTGAGAGTGTCAGTGAGAAAATTCTTGAAAAGAACTCTCATCGTTACAAAATATCGCCTTACATTCCGCTTGACAGCAAGGATGGAAAGAAGATACGTCCTGAGTTCAGATGTGAGGTAAGTACCTCGGAACAGCTTGAACAGGCACTTTTGCAGGACGAATATTCTTTTATATATGCGCCTATGCATCTGCTGAGTGCGGATACACCCGATAAATTCAGAATTATTGCCGTACCACCGGTGTTCCTTGCCGACTGCGAAAAGCAAGTTATGGAAAATCTCGGTGTGCTTAAAGAACAGGGATACGAACATATGGCTGTTCATACGCTCTCTCATATCGGAATAGCCAAAAAGTGCGGGCTAAAACCGCACGGTATGTTCAGGCTGAATATCACAAACAGATATTCGCTCAGAGAATACGAAAAGATGGGGCTGTCTGACACTGTTCTTTCGTTTGAGCTGCTTATGAGTGACGCGGTATCGCTATGTGCCGACAGTGAGATAAAAACCGGCATAGTGGGTTACGGCAGACTGCCGCTTATGATAACAAGGCGTTGTCCGATAAGTGACGGCAGACCCTGCGGAAAGAAAAAAAGACCCGACTGTCCGCATTATATCACCGACAGACAAGGTAACAGTATGCCTTGCCTGTGTAGTGAGAATACAGTCGAGATACTCAATCCCGATAAGCTGTATCTCAGTGACAGACAGAGCGAGCTTGCAAAGTTTGATTTTGTGTTGCTTAAATTTACCGATGAAACGGATACAGACGCAGTGCTTGATATGTATCTTAATGATATAAAACCGGACGGAAAGCTTACAAGAGGACTTTATTACAGAGGAGTGCAGTAAATGTTCATAGAAGTTAAAAAGCTGAACGATAAGGCAAAATTACCTTGCAGAGCAACTGCTGACAGTGCAGGAGCTGATCTGTGTGCTTGTATCGATGACGATATAGCACTTATGCCCGGAGAGCGTAGGCTTATACCTACAGGTATTGCTATTGCTGTACCTACAGGATTTGGCGGATTTGTTTTTCCCAGAAGCGGACTGTCTTCAAAGTTCGGCGTTTCGCTTGCAAACTGCGTAGGTGTCATTGACAGCGACTACAGGGGCGAGGTCAAAGTGCCCGTGATAAATCATTCATCGGAACCATATACCATAAAAGCCGGTGAACGTATCGCACAGCTTGTGATTATGCCTGTGGATCTGTGTGAATACGGTTTCAGCGATGAGCTTGACAAAACAGAGCGCGGTGAGGGCGGTTTTGGCTCAACAGGCAGTATGTAATGCAAATTGCATAAATATCCGATAAAAACGCGTGATAATTTATGAATATTTAATTTCGTATTTTAGTTGTATGCTTTTTCAAAAAGTGGTATAATAAATACCGAATTGTAAAGAAGAATACCCCGGAGGTTTTACGAATGTTTTCAAAAGATATAGGTATCGACTTAGGAACGGCCAACACACTTGTCTATATGAGAGGCAAGGGCATTATAATCAGAGAACCCAGTGTTGTAGCTGTTGATGTCAAGATGGACAGAGTGCGTTATGTAGGTCAGGAAGCCAAGGACGTTATCGGACGTACACCCGGCTCAATAGTAGCTGTCAGACCCCTCAAGGACGGCGTTATTGCAGATTTTGATATGACAACAAGTATGTTGCAGGAGTTTATAAGAAAAGCTCTCAAGGGCAGAGCGTTCGCCGGCTCAAGAGTAAGAGTAATCATTTGCATTCCCTCAGGTGTAACTGCGGTTGAGCGCAGAGCGGTCAAAGAAGCTACACAGAATGCGGGCGCGAAGCGCGTTTCTATAATTGAAGAGCCTATGGCTGCGGCAATAGGTGCGGGACTTCCCGTTGCAGAGCCCACAGGCAGCATGATAGTTGATATCGGCGGCGGTACAAGCGAAGTGGCAGTTATTTCACTCGGCGGTATTGTCACTTCACGCTCAGTAAGAGTTGCAGGTGATGAGTTCGATTCTTCGATAATCAACTACATCAAGAAGAAGTATAACCTTCTCATTGGTGAGAGAACAGCAGAGAACATAAAGATTGCAATAGGCTCGGCTTATCCCTACAGTGATAATGAGCCTTCAATGGATATAAAGGGCAGAAACCTGCTGAACGGACTGCCTGAGAATATAACGATCACCTCCGAAGAGATAAGAGAAGCTCTCTCTGAGCCTTTAAGCCACGTTATTGAAGCTATAAAGGTCACACTTGAAAAGACACCCCCGGAACTTGCCGCTGATATTATCGATCAGGGTATTATGCTTGCCGGCGGCGGTGCGCTTCTTAAGGGGCTTGATTTGCTCATTCATTCAGAAACGGGTATGCCTGTCAAGGTTGCTGAAAGACCGCTTGACTGTGTTGCTGACGGAACAGGTAAGGTTCTTGAGAATATTGACAAGCTTATTGATGTTCTTACAGATGACGATACCAGATATTGATTTTACGAATTTATAATGCTTATGACTAACTGTTTTTTTACGGTTAGTCATAATGTGTTATATAAACCATATTTCATTTAAGTATTCGCTGAGTTCTGAAAGGTATTGTATGCGTGACTTTTTTAAAGGATTTAAATTTAAAATTATAGTATGCGTTTTCGCACTGGTACTGGGTGTTGTTATTTATGCCGCTGTTGCCGGTGGCTTTTCCACGTTCCCGGAAAATGTGCTTTCTACTGTAACAAGACCTTTTGTTACAGTTTCCAACGCTGTATCGCAGTGGGTAGAGGATACGCTTGATAAGTTTGCAAACGCAGACAGATACAAGACCGAGAATGAAGAGCTTAAGGATAAGCTTAACGAACAGTACAAGCAGATAATCGACCTTGAGAACGTAAAGCATGAAAATGATCAGCTGAAGGAAATACTGAAAATAAAAGAGGAAAATGAGGACTTTGAATTTTCCGCACCATGCAATATAATCGCAAGAAATTCCAACGATGCATATGCAGGCTTTACTATAGACCGTGGTTCAGACGATGGTATAGCACTTTATGACCCGGTTATGACATCCAACGGACTCATCGGTATGGTTTGTGAGATAGCTCCTAATTATTCAAAGGTTGCGACTGTTTTATCCGATGAAATCAACGTAGGCGTTATGACATTCGACAGTAAGGTAACAGGCATACTCGACAACGATATAAAGAATGCGAATGACGGCAATTGTCTTATGAGCTATATCACAAAGGACAGCGGCATCAAGGAAGGCGAGATAGTGAAGTCTGTTGCAGGCGTAGTGTTTCCCGGCAATCTTCTTATCGGTGTCGTTACAAAGGTATATGACGATGAAAACGGTTTATCTGTTCATGCTGTGATAAAGCCGGCAGTAGATGTCCGTACCGTTACAGACTGTGTCGTGATCACCGACTTTAAAGGGCAGGGTGTAGTTGACTGATGAAATTCAGAATTATAAGTCGTACGGCAATGACGCGAAAAGAGATATTTATGAGTGTCACAAAGTGGGTGTTATACTCACTTGTGCTTGCATTATCGTATACAATTCAGGTCACGATGCCGTTTACCGTATGGCAACCGTATCTGACGCTCACAGTTGCTGTATCTGTTTCTTTTTTTGAAAACGAACTCAGCGGAGTTGTGTTTGCGGCTTTTGCGGGGATGATGCATGACCTTGCAATGGGCTCGCTGTTCGGGTTTACCTCAATATGGCTTATGCCGTGTTGCTTGTTTGTCACACTGTTTGCGGTAAATCTTATCCACCGGAATATCCTGAATTTTCTATGGATGAACTTTTCCGCTTTGATAATTGTTGAAGCGGCGGAGCTTCTTTTCAAATATGTGATTTGGAGAAATCCGGATATAAATGTTGTATTGCTTGATTATGTCCTGCCTGCTATGATATCGACAGTGCTTTTATCAACACCGATTTACCTTCTTATAAGACTTATAAACAGAAAACTGGGAGCTGAAAATACGACCGAGGATATTCTTACCGCTTTTGAAGATGCCGAAGACAGCGATGACAATGTGAGATATTAACGGAGGAAAGAGTGACTAAATTAAGCAGACAGATAAGAAATATGGTGTTTGTTCTGATAGTAGTGGCTTTGTCGTTTGCCTGTACGATCGAATTATTACAGATACAGATCGTTGACGGCGATTATTACAAAGGTCAGACCACAAACACATACACTGCAAACCAGACTATCCAGGCGGCGAGAGGTCAGATATTTACAAAAGACGGAAAAGTACTGAACACCAATAAGCTTGTATACAAGATTATAATTCAAAAGGCTTTTTTCGAAGCCGGTACTGAGAATGACGTTATAGCGAAAACGCTTAAAATACTTCAAAATAATAAAGAGGAATGGATAGAAACTATACCGATAAGCAAAACTGCTCCGTATGAGTTTACCGGTGATGACGACGAGATAGATGCGCTTAGATCAAAGCTTGAGCTGGGAGTTTATGCTACAGCTGAAAATTGTATGAATGCATTGTACGAGAAATTCAAGATCTCAGACAAATACGGTCAGGAAATGCGCAGATATATAGCAGGTGTGCGCTATGAAATGCTCATACGCGACTTTTCATATCAGAACCGCTATACAATGGCCGAAGATGTTTCTGTGCAGACAGTTATTGAGCTTAAAGAACAAAGCTTTATGCTGAAGGGCATCGATATCATAGAAGAAGCTATACGCCGGTATGACGGCAAGGATTTTATTCCGCAGGTAGTCGGCAGGATCGGAGCAATTTCTCCTGATGAATATGAAGAACTTTCCGACAAAGGCTACAGCCTTAACGATACCACTGGTAAGTGGGGCATTGAGAGCGCAATGGAGAGCACACTCCGCGGTACTAACGGTATCCGCTCTATAACAAGAGATTCTTCGGGAATGGTCGTATCAGATGAAATAACCAAGGCGGCTACTGCGGGAAATTCGGTAAAATTGACTATTGAAAGTGATTTTCAGAATGATGTTCAGGCAATACTCGAAAATCATATCAAATGGCTTCACTATAATAATGATCCGACGCGAGGAAACAAAGTCGATGCGGGCGGTGTTGTTGTGCTTGATGCGAAAACCGGCGCGGTGCTTGCGATGGCAAACTACCCAAATTACGATATCAATAAGTATATCGACCTTATAAATAATCCCGTTGAACCTAACCCGACATACAACAGGTGCATTTACGGGCTTTATCGTCCGGGCTCGGCATTCAAGACAATAACCGCAACAGCGGCACTTGTATCGGGTATAGCAAACGAAAATACAGAAGTGTACTGCGGCGGCATCTACACATATTATGATGATTATCAGCCCGGCTGTATAATGGGGTTTGTCGGTAATGTAACGGTGAGGACGGCGCTCAGACATTCGTGCAATATTTATTTCTATGATATGGCGCGACAGATGGGGATAGATTACCTTGCAAAGGTAGCCGGCTGGTTCGGCGTAGGTCAGGATCTTAACCTTGAGATCGGCGGCGCGACCGGAAATATGAGTACCCCGGAATATATAGAGTCCCTTGGCGGTACATGGACACCCGGTTCTACAATTCAGGCGGGTATAGGTCAGCTTGAAACAACGGTAACACCGCTCAATCTGGCGGTGATTGCGTTGACACTCGCAAATGACGGAACACGCTATCAGCCGTATCTTGTAGACAGCATCACAAGCTATGACGGCAGTAAAACAATCAAGAAAACAGAGCCTACTGTTGCGTATAAAATAGATGCCGACAAGCATATATTCCAGGTGGTGCGTGAAGGTATGATAATGGTCGCCGATGATGTTCAGTGGCCTATGGGCTCAGGTATAACACAGCTTGCCGACCTGCCCTACGGAGTGGCGATAAAGACAGGTACTCCGCAGGTTACGGAAGATACTTTCAATTCTACTATCCTGGGATATTATCCGGCTGAGGATCCTCAGATATGTTTTGGAATTGTATTGGAAAAAGGCGAGTTCTCAAGATTGATGGTACGAAATATAATAGAATCGTACTTCTATGACAACTATCAGCCTGTGACCAATGAAAAGGGCGATATAATTCTTCCTTGGGGCGGTCAGAGCACAAACACTCCCGGCAGACCTGCCAGAGGAGAGTTGACTGAGAATAACAAAAATGATACGTCAAACAGTTCAGAAAACGAATGACGTTTTGTGCAGTTTGCATAAAAAAGTGAGCTAAAAACATATTGAATTAACAAAATTTGATTTTTTTCAATTAAAAGACTTTATTTATGCGCGTTTTTATGGTACAATTAAAACAATTAGAATAAAGATAAACGAAGGTTTATCGTTATTATCGCAAGGAGAGCGAATATTATGTCACAGATTATAGCAGTAACAGCAGGTAAAGGCGGAACGGGTAAATCGACCACTTCAGCCAACGTTGCCCGCGGATTAGCCGCTTTAGGCAAGAGAACTCTTCTGGTTGAGCTCGATTTCGGATTAAGATGTCTTGATATAATGCTTGGCATTAAAGATAAGGTTAAGCACGATATAGGTGAATATCTTGAAGGTAAGATCGATATTCTTACAGCGACAACTAAGGTTGAAACTGTAGAAAATCTATATCTGGTTTGTGCAACACGAAACCCGTTTATGGATATCAACCCTGAAAAGATCATGGGCGTATGCGAAGAGATGCGTCAGCATTTTGACTATATAATAATAGACACAGCCGGTGTCGGAAGCTCGGTGTTCAGCGTTATCAAGGCGGCTGAGCTGATTCTTATGGTAACAACTCCGGATACCGTATGTGTTCGTGACGGTGCTATTTTGTCTGACTTTTTATATGTCAAGAATTGTACAAATCAGCGACTTATCATCAATAAGGTTAGCCAGAATTTTAAGGACGAAGAGATACTTTATGACCTTGACGAAGTAATGGACTCTGTTGGTATACAGCTCTTAGGTGTTGTGCCGGAGGACAATAATATCAAGGTTTGCGGCGCAAAAGGGCTTCCTTTGCCGCCTACTTGTCCCGGCGCAAAAGCATATGCGGCTATTGCAAGAAGAATACTTGGGGAAGATGTACCGCTTACTATCAATATCAACTAAATAGTTTATGTTAAGTGTATACGGTATAAAGCAGAGGAAAAAAGAGGTTTAATATGAATATTGCACTAATTGCTCACGATTCCAAAAAAGAACTGATGGTTCAGTTCTGTATTGCATATTGCGGCGTTCTCAGCCGACATAACCTATGCGCTACCGGAACTACCGGTAAGCTTGTATCAGAGGCAACGGGGCTTCATATTCAACGTTATCTCAGCGGATCTCAAGGGGGAGATCAGCAGATAGCTGCAAGAATTTCATGTAATGAGATAGATGTACTTATTTTCTTCAGAGATCCTTTGAATGCTAAATCGTACGAGCCCAACGAAATGAATCTTTTGCGTCTTTGCGACGTTCATAATATTCCGCTTGCTACGAATATAGCTACAGCAGAGGCACTGATACACGCTCTTGAGCGCGGTGACCTCGACTGGCGAGAAATTGTCAGAGGATAAATGCTTATGCAGGCGTACTTATGTACGCCTTTTTTATGTTAAAAATTGAAAGGAACAAATCAGATGGAGCTAGTAACTAAAAGACCCAGAGGAACAGAAGACAAACTGCCAAAAGAAATATATAAGTGGCACACTGTCGAGAAAATCGCAAGAAATGTTGCCGAAGCATACGGCTGCAAGGAAATACGAACACCTACATTTGAGCACACGGAGCTTTTTCAGCGCGGTGTAGGCGGCACAACAGATGTTGTACAGAAGGAAATGTACACATTCAACGATAAAAAGGGCAGAAGTATCACTCTTAAGCCCGAGGGCACGGCAGGTGCTGTCCGTGCGGCTATAGAAAACGGACTGCTCAATGATGCGCTTCCGCTTAAAACATATTATTTTACACGCTGTTTCAGATATGAAGCTCCTCAGAGCGGTCGTTTGCGTGAATTTAATCAGGTAGGTATTGAATATTTCGGGACTGCATCATCAGCGGCGGACGCAGAGGTTATAGCGCTTGCAAACGATATTATCAAGAGCCTCGGTGTAAGAAATGTTGCGCTTGAAATCAACAGCATCGGTTGCCCTAAGTGTCGTGCAGAATACCACAAGGCGCTGAAAGAATATTATTCGCAGTTTAAGGATCAGCTTTGCGGCACTTGTCTTGAAAGACTTGACCGTAACCCGATGCGATTACTCGACTGCAAGAGCGAGATATGCAGCAGCTTCAAGAAAGACGCTCCGATGATACTTGACTATCTTTGTGATGACTGTAGGGAGCACTTTGAAAATGTAAAGAAACGTCTTGATATACTCGGTGTATCTTATATTGTAAACCCTTTGATAGTGCGTGGACTCGACTACTACACTAATACCGTTTTTGAGTTTATATCCAATGAGATCGGCTCGCAGGGCGCAGTATGTGCAGGCGGCAGATACAACGGACTGGTAGAGGAAATAGGTGGTAACAGTGTTCCCGGTCTTGGATTTGCAATGGGCCTTGAACGTATCATAATGGTAATGGAAAACCAGAAGCTTGAATTTGAGCCTGAGAAGAAGTGCGACCTTTACATTGCGTCATTTGACGATGATACAAATATTTATGCAATGGAGCTCGTACAGAAGCTCCGCGAAGAAGGATTCTGGGCTGAGTGTGATATTTCAGGCAGAAGCTTCAAGGCACAGATGAAGTATGCAAATAAAATCGGTGCTACTTATTGTATGGTAATAGGCGGCGATGAAATGCAGACTAAATCAGCAAAGCTCAAGCGTATGTCAGACGGTGCAGAAACACCTGTTACGCTTGATGACAAATTCTGCGAGAAACTCAACACTATGATACTTGAAATCGTATAATGTTCACCACAGTTTGATATTATGAACGATACATGGAATCCTTGGCACGGTTGCAGAAAAATCAGTGCAGGATGCAAAAACTGTTACGTCTACAGACGTGACGCACAATATGATATTGACAGCACGGCAGTAGTGAAAAACAAAACGTTTTACGCTCCTGCCGAGCGTTATAAATACGGTAATTACAAAATGGTGCCTGAGGGTGGGATCATATATACCTGCTTTACTTCCGACTTTTTTCTTGAAGAAGCGGATAAATGGCGTGATGAGTGCTGGCAGATGATAAAACAGCGTCATGATGTCACATTTCTGATTATTACAAAGAGAATACACCGCTTTTCACTGTGTATTCCCGCTGACTGGGGTTCAGGTTATGATAATGTTCATATTTGTTGTACCTGTGAAAATCAGAAGATGGCAGATTTTCGCCTGCCGATATTTCTTGAAGCACCGATAAAGCACAAATCGATCATATGCGAGCCTTTGCTTGAACACATTGATTTAAGCTCATATCTTGATAAAATGCAGATAACGGAAGTTGTAGTCGGCGGCGAGTCTGGAAATGAAGCGAGAGAATGTAATTATGACTGGATACTCGGTATCAGAGAGCAGTGTATAAACGCGGAAGTTGATTTTCATTTCAGACAGACAGGCGCTAGGTTTATCAAGGACGGCAAATTCTATAGGATAGAAAGAAAATTTCAGCACACGCAGGCACAAAAGGCAAATATCGACGTTGTTTTCAAAACTGTTTGACATTTCCCACTTGCGGTGATATAATATTACTGTATTTCTATACACTACTAAAGACCGCTCTCGTATGGCGGCTTAACGGAGGAAAAACAATGATAAAAGTTACACTGAAAGACGGCAGCGTAAAGGAACTCGAAAGTGCTTGTTCCGTATTTGACGTTGCCAAGGAAATCAGCCCGCGTCTTGCAAAGGCGGCTTGCGTTGCAAAGATAAACGGCGAGATCAAGGATCTGCGCACTGTGATAGACAGTGATTGCACTCTTGAAATACTTACATTCGATGATGAGGACGGTAAAAAGGCTTTCCGCCATACCGCTTCCCATATTCTGGCGCAGGCAGTAAAAAGACTTTACCCCGAGGTAAAGCTTGCTATCGGTCCTGCTATAGATAACGGTTTCTATTATGACTTTGATAAAGATACTCCCTTTATGCCCGAAGATCTCGAAGCTATCGAAGCCGAGATGAAGAAGATAGTAAAGGAAGATCTAAAGCTCGAACAGTTTGAAATGGCTCCTGCAGATGCTATTAAGTATCTCAAGGAGATTGACGAGCCTTACAAGGTTGAACTTTGCGAAGAGCACGCAGGCAAGAACGAGCCTATATCCTTCTATAAGCAGGGCGAGTTCACCGATCTTTGTGCAGGTCCTCACCTTATGTCAACAGGCTTTGTAAAGGCATTCAAGCTGACCAGCTGTACAGGCGCTTACTGGAGAGGCAGCGAAAAGAACAAGATGCTCTCCCGTATCTATGCCACAGCATTTCCTAAGGCGTCAGAGCTTGAGGCATACCTAAATATGATCGAAGAAGCAAAGAAGCGTGACCACAGAAAGCTCGGCAAGGAGCTTGAGCTGTTCACTATTATGGACGAGGGTCCCGGCTTCCCGTTCTTCTTACCTAAGGGTATGACGCTCAAGAATACCCTTATTGATTACTGGCGTCAGATACACACCCGTGACGGCTATGTTGAGATTTCCACTCCTATAATGCTTAACCGTCAGCTTTGGGAAACATCAGGCCACTGGGATCATTACAAAGAGAATATGTATACTACTGTAATTGACGATACAGAGTTTGCTATAAAGCCTATGAACTGCCCCGGCGGTATACTTGTATACAAGTCAAAGCCCCGTTCATACAGAGATCTGCCTATGAGAATGGGCGAACTCGGACTTGTTCACCGTCACGAAAAGTCAGGTGCACTTCACGGTCTTATGCGTGTAAGATGCTTCACACAGGACGATGCACATATCTTTATGACTCCCGATCAGATCACGGATGAGATAAAGGGTGTTGTAAGACTTATCGATGAAGTTTACAAGCTGTTTGGCTTCAAGTACCACGTTGAGCTGTCAACACAGCCCGAGGACAGTATGGGCAGCCAGGAAGACTGGGATATGGCTACAGAGGGTCTGCGTAAGGCTCTTGACGGTCTTGGACTTCCTTACGTTGTAAACGAGGGTGACGGCGCATTCTATGGTCCTAAGATTGACTTCCATCTTGAAGATTCGCTCGGCAGAACGTGGCAGTGCGGTACTATCCAGCTTGACTTCCAGCTGCCTATGAGATTTGAACTTGAATACACAGGTGCGGACGGCGAAAAGCACAGACCTATTATGATTCACCGTGTTGTATTCGGCTCTATTGAAAGATTTATCGGTATCCTGACCGAGCATTTTGCAGGTGCGTTCCCGATATGGCTTGCTCCCGTACAGGTTGAGCTTATGCCTATTGCAGACCGTCACAACGAGTTTACATCAAAGGTTGCCGCAGAGCTTAAGAAGCGTGGCATAAGAGTAGAGGTTGACGACAGAAGCGAGAAGATAGGCTTCAAGATTCGTGAAGCACAGCTTCAGAAGATTCCTTATATGCTGGTTATAGGCGATAAGGAGGTTGAAACAGAAAACGTTTCTATCCGTTGCCGCAAGCGTGGCGATATCGGTACAATGTCGGTATCCGACTTCTGTGATATGGTAGAAAAAGAGATAAGAGAAAAGACTATCATTACCGATTGATAGCTTAAAGGAGGTCTTGTTATGGATCTTACTTCCTACATTGCGAGTATGTCTGTCAGTATGGCACAGGCAAACGTAGCACAGAGCGTTTCCACAGCAATGCTGTCAAAGAGCATCGACAGCATCGAGCAAAGCGGGGCAGAGGTAGTTGATCTTATCAACAGTGCCGATATTCCGCCTGCAGGAGTATCAGGACACGTTCTGAATATCAAAGCATAATTTCTGAAAACTGCCGATTTTTCGGCAGTTTTTCTTTTCCCCTCTTGACATGGAGTTAACTCCATGTGATAATATAGATAAACCGAAAGGACGTGATATATTATGACTATTTCAGAAGTCAGCAAAAAGTACGATATTTCAAACGACACGCTCCGCTACTATGAACGTATCGGCTTACTGCCCCCTGTTCCGAGAACAAAGAGCGGTCTGCGTGACTATGACGAAAATTCCTGCAAATCCATAGAGTTTATTAAGTGTATGAGAAACGCGGGACTTCCCATTGAAGCGCTTATCGAATATATGACGCTTTTCAAAGAGGGCGATTCTACCGCAGAAGCCCGTATGGCGATACTAATCGAACAGCGTGAGGCACTTATAGGCAGGATTGAAGAAATGCAGAATACGCTTTCCCGCCTTGACAGGAAAATCGAAATGTACAAGGGTATGTGCTCGCCCGGTTGTTGCGGTAAAAAGTAGGATTATAAAATTCAGCGTCCGTGTGGCTTTACACGGACGCTGTTTTATATGCAGTTTAATTATTTAAATCTTCGTATCATCAAGCACTTCCTGTATCTCCTTTTCCGATACAGTGAGATACCCTTGAATAAATGAATTGAGTACGTTTCTGTACGCACCCACAGGATTGTCGAAAACCCTCTTTTCCATCTGCTCGGCACTTTCCTTTGTCGGAGCGTAGATTTTAAGCTCCATAAGATCCGTGCCGCCCATCTCGTTTATAAACCGTATGCAAAGCTGATAGCCGCCTTGCTCGACCTTTACTATCTCAGTCTTTACTGTCTTTTCAAGCCGGGAGTGCGAAGTGATCTTTTTTGCATAGTAAACAGTATCTTCTCTTATCGAAAGAGGTATAGTGTAAGCAAGCTCAATAGCGAGATATTCGCTTTTTGCCGTCGGAAGACAGGTTTCGTCATTACCGACTTTTTCGCAGGTGATAAAACCTTTTTCCTCCATATCAAAAAGACAGCATATCAGATCAAAATACATCACGAAGTCGTGATCAACAGTGCAACGCATAAGCTCGTCTTTTGTGATACTGCCGACCTTGTAAAGAATATACGCCACGAGCACTTCAATGTCCTTGCGGTCATAAAGAGTGTATTTAGGAACGGGTATACTCATACATTTACTCCTTTCGGCATGAATATCAAATAAAATAAGATAAGATCGCAATGTTTGCCGCAGACTCTATGCACGGCACTGCTCTCGGAACAATGCAGGGGTCATGTCTGCCCTTGATATTTAGCGTTTCTTCTGTCATAGTTGTATAATCTATCGTCTGCTGAGGACACGATATTGACGGAGTAGGCTTTACTGCGGCGCGGAATATAATCGGCATACCGCTTGTGATACCGCCTAAAATACCGCCGTGGTTATTCGTCCTTGTCCTGATTTCGCTGTTTTCGATGCAGAACTCGTCATTATTCTGACTGCCAAACATATTTGCAACATCAAAGCCTGCGCCGAACTCAATACCCTTTACGGCAGGAACACCGAATACTATCTGCGAAATTCTGTTTTCAATGCCGTCAAACATAGGCGAACCTATGCCTGCAGGAAGTCCGACCGCCGCATATTCGATAATTCCACCTACAGAATCTAGATTTGCAGATGCGTTAGATATAATATCCCTCATCTGCTGTTCAACGTTGGCATTGATAAGCGGAAGATAGCGGCTTCTGACTTGCTTTAATTGCTCAGCATTCACGTTTACAGGGTCAAAGTGTTCATCGTCTGCGTCCATTATTGACAGGATATGCGCTCCTGAGGTTATTCCCTTACTTTCAAGTATCTGAGATGCGATAGCACCCGCAAAAACCAGCGGCGCGGTAATTCTTCCCGAAAAATGTCCACCGCCGCGCAGGTCGTTACTGCCGTTATAACGCACATATCCTGTATAATCGGCGTGACCGGGTCGTGCAAGATGGCTCACGCTCTTATAATCAGCCGAATGCTGATCTGTATTCTGTATCACAGCGCAAAGGGGAGTGCCTGTCAGCACACCGTCTACCATTCCGGATACTACATTTGGAAAATCCTTTTCACTGCGCATTGTGCTTGTGCCGTCTTTTTTAGGCGCACGTCTTGCCATAAAGTCAAGCACCGCGTCGAAATCAATCTTTATTCCGCCCGGAAGCCCGTCTATCACAACACCTATTGCCTTACCGTGAGATTCTCCGAATATTGAAACAGAAAGCTCTCCGAACTTAAACGCTGATGACATCTGCTATACCTCCGAGTGCTCTGAAATCATCAAAAAATCCGGGATAGGACTTGTTTGTACATTCAGCGCCTTTTATTATTACATCGCCTGTTGAGCGTGTAGCCGCAACAGCGCCTGCCATTGCTATTCTGTGATCGTTGTAATTGCGTACCGTACCGCCCTTGAACGCTTCAACAGGGAATATTTCAATGCTGTTTTCTGTAGAAATTGCTTTACCGCCGAGATCGTTTATAAGCTCGGTAGTAGCCGCCAGACGGTCGCATTCCTTGATGCGTAATCTCTCACAGTTGATTATCCTGCACGGCTTTTTCCAGAAGCTCATCATTACAGCGATCGCAGGGACAAGGTCGGGAATATCCGATGCGTCTATTATCGACAGATCACCGTCGTTTTTGAACTTGTCGGCGATATTGATTATAGCCTTATCGCCCTGAACACTGTTCATATTAAGGTTTGCAAGCTCTATATCCGAGCCTGCGCAGTTTGCGGCAATGAAGAATGCGCTCTGCGACATATCCGCTTCAACAGTGCAGTTATGCGGCTGATATTTCTGACCGCCTTTTACGAAGTAGCCGTTTTCCGTTTCGGCAACTTCAACGCCGAACTGTTTCATGCAGTTTATCGTGATATTCACATATGGTCTTGATTCAAGCTTTGTGGTAAGAATTATCTCGCTGTCTTCTTTCAGTACAGAAAGCGCAAATAAAAGCCCTGTTATAAACTGCGATGATACACTGCCGTCTATATAATATTTTCCGCCGTGAAGCTTACCTTTTACCTTATAAGGCATAGTGAGCGTTTTAAATGTTACTCCGTTGTCGATCATCGGCTTAATAATAGGTGTTATCGGTCTTTCCGGTAATTTTCCTCTGCCTGTAAACTCAGCCTCGCAACCGAACGCAGAGAATATTGGGATCATAAATCTCAGTGTTGAGCCGCTTTCAAAGCAGTCTACAACTGCTGTTTTTTTCGGATTTACTATTCCTTTTACATCATAGCTTCCGTTTTTGCCTTTTATTTCCGCTCCAAGTGCGGTCAGCGCATTTATAGTAGCATGTGAGTCCATACATTCAAGCAGGTTATCTATATGAGTCATACCGTCGCATAAAGCCGCGCATATAAGCATTCTGTGCGAAATGCTTTTTGACGGCGGTACGATAAGCTTACCTCCGAGCTTTGTCGGTGTTATTTTTATGTCCATTATGTTCCGCCTTTGATCCGAATTTATCAGAATAATCATACTATAAAACAGAAAAAAAGTCAAGACGGATAAACAGTTCCGACATACATAAAAAGCCGATTGCAGAGGATAAGCAACCGACTTTATGTATTATTTTTTACTTGCGTTTTCAAGAACTGTCTTAAGCGTTCCCGTCAGTAAGGTAGACATCTTCGTGATAAGCTTATCGGGGTCGCTCTTCATTCCTCTCTCAAGCCAATCAAGCACTATCCCCACTATACCGTATTTGTAGAATGATGCTATAAAATTTTTATCCTCATCCGATACATTAAGTTCAAGTTGCTTTGATGCATTTCCGATGAACTTATTCGCGAAATCCAGTGAAACGCTGTAAAGATAACGCTCAATCGTTTCACGGTGCAGTGAATTGTAAACGTGGTAGACAAGCTTCTTGTTTTCCTTGACAAAACAAAGCCCTGTTTTTAACCCTTCCTCCCAAGACTGACCGATCACCATCTCATCTACCGACTTTTGTGCTTCTGTAAGGAAGATTTCTTCAAGGAGCTGATATATATCGCTGTAATGATAGTAAAACGTGTTACGGTTTACTCCACAGTCGTCTGTTATATTCTTGACTGTTATTTTATCTAAAGGCTGAGTACTCAGCAGTTTTTTGAAAGATTCCTGTATAGCTCTTTTGGTAAGTGCCGACATATAACCTCCGTTTTAGCTTTAGTTCAGCTGTTTTCTTTTCTCCGGTACATATTATACAACATTTCTATTAAAAATTCAAGTTTTAGGCAAAAAAGCTTGTTTGCCCAAAAAACAGTCAATTTTTATCGATTGCCTGAAATTTGAACATTGACACGCGGTTGACTGTTGTAGAAATAGTGAAAACGGGATAAAATATAGCTGTAAAGAAAAAGAAAGGACTGAAAACCATGAGATTTATAAAACGTGCAAAAGTAGCTTATATTTCTGCTTGTGCCGCAATAGCGGTCATCGGACTTATACTGATAATTTTCCCGGAGATCTCAATGCTTGCCGTATGCTATATGCTCGGTATTTCCGCTATAGTATTCGGCATCGTTAAAATCACGGGTTATTTTTCGTCAGACCCTTACGGGTTGGCGTTCCAGTTTGACTTTGCATTCGGTGTCATAGCAATACTGCTGGGTTTGATCGTAATACTTCATCCGGGCAATGTAATGGCTCTGGTACCTGTTATAATGGGTATTTACTTTATGATAGACGGCATAATGAAAATCCAGACTGCTGTCGATGCAAAGCGTTTTGGCGTAAACGGTTGGTGGCTGATACTTGTCAGTGCGATAGTCACGGGTGCTGTCGGAATACTGTTACTCATAAATCCTTTTGAGAGTGCGGTAGCCCTTACGGTTCTGCTCGGTATCACATTGCTTGCAGACGGTTTATCCAACATATGGATCGCCGCTTACACAGTCAAGGCCATTAAAAAAGAAATACACGCCGATGACAAAATTTATGTAGAAACAAGCGATAGGGAGGACAAAGATGATTAAGCTAGGCAAATGGATAACAAAGCACAGAGTAATCATTCTTATTGTTGCGGTAGTATTGCTGATACCCTCGGTACTCGGTATGATCGCAACAAGAATAAATTACGATATGCTAAATTACCTGCCCGATACTATGGAAACCATACAGGGTCAGGATATTCTGCTGAATGACTTCGGCAAGGGCGCATTCAGTATGATAATTGTGGAGGATATGGAACCGAAGGATGTTTCCGCTCTTAAAGAAAAAATTGAAGCGGTAGATCACGTTGATTCGGTGATCTGGTATGATTCGATTGCAGACGTATCAATACCTATGGATATTCTTCCCGATAAGATAAAAAACGCATTCAACACCGATCATTCAACAGTGATGGCGGTATTCTTTGATACATCGACATCAGCCGACGAAACAATGGACGCTATCAACACGATAAGAGATGTAACGAACAATCAGTGTTTCGTTTCCGGTATGTCCGCAATGGTAACAGACCTCAAGAACCTTTGTGAGCAGGAAGAGCCGATATATGTCGCTATCGCAGTAGTTCTTGCAGTAGTAGTAATGATGCTCTTTATGGATTCGTTCCTGATACCGCTCATCTTCCTCGCAAGTATCGGTATGGCTATTCTCTACAACTTAGGCAGTAACTACTTCTTAGGCGAGATAAGCTACATAACAAAGGCGCTTTCCGCTATCCTGCAGCTTGGTGTTACAATGGACTATTCGATATTCCTTTGGCACAGCTACAACGAGCAGAAGGTAAGATTTGACGGCGATAAGGAACGTGCGATGGCACACGCCATTTCAAACAGTATCATTTCTGTAGCAAGTTCTTCTATCACAACAATTGCCGGCTTCCTTTCAATGTGCTTTATGAGCTTCACGCTTGGTGCGGACCTTGGTATAGTAATGGCTAAAGGCGTTGTTTTCGGACTTATCGGCTGCGTAACAATTCTTCCGTCACTTATCCTTGTATTCGATAAGGCTATCGAAAAGACAAGACACAAACAGCTTATGCCGAAGTTTGACAAGGTGGCAAGGTTTATAACAAAACGTTCATGGATATTTCTTATAGTATTCGCTGTACTTATCGGACCTGCGGTTTACGGTTATAACAACACACAGAAATATTACGATCTGAGCCAGACAATGCCTCAGGATATGGATTTCGTTATCGCCAACACAAAGCTGAAGGATGATTTCGGAATGTCGAACGTTCATATGATACTCGCAGATTCAAAGCTGTCGCAGAAGGATGCAAAGGCGATGCTTGACGATGTCGGAAAGGTTGACGGTGTAAACCTTGCGGTAGGCTTTGATTCACTTATCGGCTCGGCTGTTCCCTCAGAGATGATCCCCGATTCAATATCCGAAGTGCTTAAGGGTGATAAGTATCAGCTTATGCTTGTAGGCAGTGAGTACGGTACGGCAACAGACGAAGTCAATAATCAGGTAACAGAGATAAACAACATTATAAAGAAGTATGACAGCTCGGCAATGCTTATCGGTGAAGCGCCCTGTACGAAGGATCTTATCGAAGTAACCGACAGGGACTTCAAGGTAGTTGACGTTATTTCAATAGCCGCAATCTTCCTTATCATTCTGGTAACCTTCAAGTCGGTTTCACTCCCGCTGATACTTGTGGCGGTAATCGAGTTTGCAATCTTCGTAAATCTCGGTATTCCTTGTTACACAGGTACAGAGCTTGCATTCATCGCACCTATCTGTATCAGTACGATCCAGCTCGGTGCTACCGTTGACTATGCGATCCTGATGACTACAAGATATAAAAAGGAACGTAATAAGGGTAACGACAAGAATGAAGCGGTTTACACGGCTCTTAAATCTTCAATACCTTCGATCATCGTAAGTGCGCTCGGATTTTTTGCCGCAACATTCGGTGTAGGTATTTATTCAAATGTAGATATGATAAGCTCGCTGTGTGCTCTTATGGCAAGAGGCGCTATCATCAGTATGGTATCGGTAATCCTGTTATTACCCGCTATGCTCAAGCTCTTCGATAAGATAATAATCCACACGAGCCTTGGCTTCAAGGAAGCAAGAGAAGCCGATAAGAAAACGAACTGAGAAAGGACAACAGCATGAAAGAGATAAGAAAAAAGATCATAAAGATAATTTCAATAGTACTTGCAGCCGCAATGATAGGCACATCCTCGGGTCTGCTTGCATTCGCCGCACAGAGCGGTAACGATAGCAGTACATCGTCATCGGTTTCAGACAGCACGGAAACCGGTAGCAGCGAAAAGAGCAGCTCTGATACGGACGGCAAGGAAGAAACGGTATATATCATTGCAAACGCAGATGGTACAACAAAGAAGGTCATCGTCAGCGACTGGCTGAAGAACGGCTCACAGAGTGCATCAATTTCCGATGAAACCTCACTTAAAGATATAAAGAACGTCAAGGGTAACGAGAGCTTCACAAACAACGGTGAAAACTACACATGGGCTGCCAACGGTAGCGATATCTACTACCAGGGCACAACTGACAAGGCACTTCCCGTTGATATGAAGATTACATATACTCTGGACGGCAAGACAGTAACTCCCGATGAGATAAAGGGCAAGAGTGGCAAGGTCACGATCCGCTTTGACTATACAAATAATGAAAAGCGTACCGTAAAGGTTGACGGCAAGGATATGGAAATGTACGTTCCGTTCCTTATGGTGACGGGAACAGTTCTGGATAACGAGAAGTTCACGAACATTAAGGTTACAAACGGTAAGCTTGTAAACGATGGCGACAGATCCGCAGTTCTCGGTTTTGCACTTCCGGGTATGCAGGAAAACTTAGGACTTGACAAGGACGATTATGAAATCCCCTCATACGTTGAAATCAGCGCAGATGTTAAGAATTTCGAGCTTATGACCTGCATGACGGTAGGTACGACAGAGCTGTTCAACGAGGTCGATACCGATAAGCTCAATATGGACGATATAGACGGCACTATCAAGGAATTTACAGACGCTGTAGATCAGCTTTCAGACGGCTCTTCACAGCTTTATGACGGGCTTGTGACATTATTTGAGAAGTCAGGTGAGCTTGCGGACGGCACAAAGCAGCTCGCAGACGGTGCAGGCACACTTTACGACGGAACAGGAACACTTGTAAGCGGTGTAAATGATCTTAAAACAGGCGCAGACGCGCTGAATACGGGTGCGGTACAGTTAAAGGACGGTACGGTTTCTCTGGTAGCAGGCATCAAGGATCTGAAGTCAGGTGCGGAAGCACTTGACAGCGGTGCGGGACAATTAAAGGACGGCACAGGTACACTTGTAAGTGGCGTTAATGACTTAAAGAGCGGCGCAGACGCACTTGACAGCGGTGCAGGACAGTTAAAGGACGGTACGGGAACGCTTGTAAGCGGTGCAAATGACCTTAAAGACGGTGCGGGCGCGCTTGACAGCGGCGCGGGACAGCTAAAGGACGGTACAGGTTCGCTTGTAAGCGGTGTAAATGACCTTAAGACAGGCGCAGATGCACTGAATACAGGTGCAGGACAGCTGAAGGACGGTACAACAGCTCTTGTAAGCGGCGCAAAGGATCTTATAGCCGGCGCAGATCAGCTTAACAGCGGAGCTGCTTCACTCGACAGCGGCGCGGCACAGGTTGAAAGCGGCGCAGGACAGGTAAGCACGGGAGCCTCTGATCTCAGTAAGGGACTAGGACAGCTTTCTTCAAACAGCGAACAGCTTAATGCAGGTGCAAAGCAGGTTTTTGAAACGTTATTATCAACTGCCGAAACACAGATAAAGGCATCGGGTCTTACTGTTAATACGCTTACGATAAAGAACTACAAGACAGAGCTCAACAAGCTTGTAAGCTCACTTGATAAAGATAAGGTATACGACCTCGCATATAATACGGCTCTTAAAAAGGTTACAGCTGAGGTTGAAAAAAATAACGATGCTATAACAGCAGGTGTTACTCAGGCTGTACAGGCAAAGGTTCTTGAGGCGGTCCTCAAGACAGCAGGTTATGAGATGACCGCTGAGCAGTACAATGCCGCAGTAAAGGCAGGACAAATCCCGGAAGCGGTACAGAAGCAGGTCGATGCCGCAGTAACGGCACAGATGGCAACAGACAACGTAAAGGCTCAGATAAGCACGAATGTTGAAGCTCAGAAGAAACAGCTTATTGATCAGAATATGAAGAGTGACACAGTTACAACTCAGATAAATGAAGCGGTTGCAAAGGCTGCGGCAGGTCAGACAACGATAAAGAACCTTATCACTCAGCTTGACTCCTACAATCAGTTCTATACAGGTCTTACAACATATACAGCCGGTGTTGACAGTGCATACAGCGGTTCACAGACGTTGACAGCAGGTGCATCACAGCTTTACAGCGGTACTAAGGATCTTCACAGCGGTGCTACTCAGCTCAAGAACGGCACTGAGCAGCTCACAAGCGGCGGTTCAACACTTATAGCGGGTGTTAATCAGCTTGACAAGGGAGCGGGTGACTTAAAGGACGGTACTGCAAGCCTTGTCACAGGTGTCGATACACTTCACAGCGGCGCATTACAGCTTAATAAAGGCGCGAGCGATTTGAAGGACGGTACAGCAAGCCTTGTGACAGGCGTAGGCACACTGCAGAGCGGTGCGGCTGACCTCAATAAGGGTGCAAGCGACTTAAAGGACGGTACTTCAAGCCTTGTGACAGGCGTAGGCACACTGCAGAGCGGTGCAACTGACCTCAACAAGGGCGCAAGCGATCTGAAAGACGGCACAGCAAGCCTTGTAGCAGGTGTAAACACACTTTACGATGGTGCTGTTCAGCTTGATAACGGCGCAGGCGATTTAAAGGACGGTACAGTAAGCCTTGTAGCAGGTGTAGGCACACTTCACAGCGGTGCATTACAGCTTCATGACGGCGCAGGCGACCTTAAGGACGGCGCTGATAAGCTTAATGACGGTGTAGCAACTCTTATTGACGGTGTAAAGCAGTTAAGGGACGGTGCTAAGGAACTGAATGACGGTATGGACGAGTTCAATGAAAAGGCTGTCAAGAAGATAGTTGACGCTGTTGACGGCGATATTGCAGGACTTATCGACAAGCTGAAGGCTACAGTAGCCGCAGGCAAGGATTACGATACATTCGGCGGTAAATCCGATAAGACAGAGGGCACTGTAAAGTTCATTTACAGAACCGAAAGCATCTCAGCCGACGATGAATAATCAATAACTTAATAAATCAAAGGCTCTGACGGGGTTAAAACGCTCCGTCAGAGCTTTTTTATTACAAATGTCATACAGGAAAATACCGTTTGTAACTGGTGAAATCCGCTTTGCAGGTGTATAATCGTTACAGTAAGATAAATAAACAGCCGAAAGGGGAATACTTATGATATTTGCAAGCGTAAAAAATCTAGTCAAGAACTATGGCAATCTTTGCGCCGTAGATAATCTGAGCTTTGATGTAAATGAGGGTGAGATATTCGGACTTATAGGTCCTAACGGAGCAGGAAAATCCACTACGATCAATATAATTACAACCCTTGATGAAATGACATCGGGCAGTGTGATGATAGACGGTAAGGATATTGCAAAGCAAAGAGCGGAAATAAGGCGCATAATAGGCAGTGTACCGCAGGAAATAGCCGTGTATCCATATCTTACAGCTAAGGAAAACGTTGAATTTTTCGCTTCGCTGTACGGCTTCAAGGGCGAGGAGCTTCATAAGAACGCAATGACCGCTCTCGAATTTGCCGGGCTTGCCGATAAGGCGGATATGAAGCCGAAGAAAATGTCGGGCGGTATGAAGCGCAGACTGAATATTGCCTGCGGTATAGCGCACAGACCGAAGCTGATAGTTATGGACGAGCCTACAGTAGGAGTTGATGCACAATCAAGAGAGCATATAATGAGTTCGATAAAGAAGCTGCGTGAAAGCGGAGCGACAGTAATATATACCTCGCACTATATGCACGAGGTAGAGGAAATCTGTGACAGAGTCGCTATAATCGACAAAGGTAGGCTTGTGGCAGAGGGTACACAGCAGGAGCTTATAACAATGATAACCGATAGCTGTACGGTACATATCACTACAAAACCCTGTGACAGCGAAACAAGAAGCAGAGTGTCAAGGGCAATATCCAATCTTCCTGATGTCAACAGAGTATACCTTGAAGAAAATGTGATAAGTGTTGATATGAGTATCAGCTGTAACGATATTTCACACGTTATAAGCGAGCTTGTAAAGCACGATCTGCCTGTAATCGAGATAAGCACGGAAAAGCCGGATATGGACGCTGTGTTCCTGTCGCTTACAGGACACGAGATACGTTAAGGAGCGGAAATATGCTTAGTTTGATAATAAAACAGATTAGGGAGTATTTCAGAAGCCCCGCAAATGTATTCATGGGGCTTTTCTTCCCGGTACTGCTGGTATTCTTTCTCGGAACGATGCTTCAGAATTTTGATATAGCGGATTATGACATAGGAGAAATTAAACTGCAATACAATATTTCGCAAACAGACGAACAAAGCGGCAAGGCATTTGCTGAGTTTCTTGACAATATCAGTATGATAAGGGCAGAAAAGGCAAGCGATGAAAAAACCGCACTGAGCCTTACCGATAAGGGTGATATAGACGCATATATCGAGCTTGAAAACGGGGAAATTCTGTTATACAGCGGCAGAAACGAAATTGCAAACAGGGCACTTGGCTCGGTGCTGAATTCTTATATTGCGGTATCCGATACATATTATAAAATAGCGGCAACCGACCCGTCACTGCTTATGAATACAGATACCGATACCGGAAAGTCGTTTGTAGAGCAGGACGGACTTGGCGTTACACGGAGTATGATGGACTATTATGCGGTGAGTATGGCGGTAATGATGATATTCATGTCGCATATGATAATGGGCAGTACGTCTCTTAAGGACGAGGAAAGGATATTCACCCTACAGCGTCTTTATCTGTCACCTGTCGGCAAAGTAAAGCTGTTTTTCGGAAAGCTCATCGGTACGCTTCCCCCCGCAGTTATAGGAAATGCGGTGATAATGCTGTTTTCGGTGTTTGTGTTCGGAGCGAAATACTGCGACAGCTTTGTCGGAAACCTTATCCTGTTTCTGCTGTTTTCCTGCTGCTCGCTTGCGACGATAGCCATAGGTATGCTGATAGGGGTACTGATAAAAATACCTGCGGAGAGCATCGTGATACCGCTTACATGGGCGTTGCTGTTCTTCTCAGGCTCGTTTTCAAAGCAGGTATTCATCGAAGGGTTCAGCGACAAGCTGTCGCCTTATATCGTTCAGCAAGCGGCATTCAGACTCACTCTTTACGGTGAAAGCGACAGTGCATTGGCGGTAATTGCGGTATGCCTTGCCGTAACGGTTGCTGTATCGCTTATCGGTGCGGCAATATTCCGTGTAAAAAAATCCGTATGAAAGGGGAGCGTATTATGAATAATATAAGAACAGTATTTTTCGGTATGCTGAAGCGTCTTAAATACGCACTTGTAATCGCACTTCTTGTAGGGGCAGGCAGTATAGGGCTTTATTACTGCGGCAGACCGATAGCAAACGTGTTCTCGGTAAACGACAAGATAGACATCGCCATGACCGATAACGATAAATCGGAGCTTTCCGCAATGCTGAAAAGCTATCTCAGCGACAGGATAAATATGAACATTACCGAGGACGGTAAAGAAAAATTCAATGATAAATTGATTAACCGTGACGTTTCTGCTATAATAGAGATACCACAGGGCTTTGAAAAGAATGTAATCGGCGGAAAAGACGTTAAGATAAAATCCACCACTCTTGACGATTACGAAAACGGCGCTTATATCTCGGTATATATCGAAGGCTTTATGAGAAGCGTCAATATTGCCGCAGATGCCGCAAAAGGTGACGCAGAGCTGTTTTCAAAGATTATGAACAGCGATGCCGCCGACACAAAACTCACTAAGGAAAATGCGGTAACATCCGACAGAGAGGACGAATATGTCTCTGCAGGCTTTAAGTTCTCCGAAGGATTTATGATAATGCTTGTAACCGCTATCGGCATATTTATCACTCTTGCGGTAATGGAAGACAGGCAATACGGAACATACAGCAGAATGGCTGTTTCATCTGTAACTGGCGTACAGTATATTGTCGGAACGCTTGGTGCAAGTGTGCTTATATCCTTTACGGCACTTATCGTTTTACCGCTGTACCTGCTTATCACGGGCGCTCAGATGACAGCCGGCTATCCGCTTGTGTTTGCCGCCGTAATAATCTACTCGCTGTTCAACTCGGCATTATCAATAATGCTCGCACAGCTGATAAGCTCAAAGCAGGCGCTTGCCACGCTTTCGGGCTGTATCACCTCGATAGGCGCTCTGCTCGGCGGTGCGTGGTTCCCGATAGACGAAACGGCAGGTATGCTGAAATATCTGTCGTATATCACGCCGCAATACTGGTATGTCGATTTTATGTCGGGCGAAGCTGAACAGCCTGTGATAAACATCTGCGTGCTTATACTCTACACATTGCTTATAATGCTTGCAAGCGCCGCACTTTTCGGCAGAAAGTCGGTAGTTTCAAAGGCGTAACGAAAGGAATACGAATTGTCACTTATATATCTTGTATTCAAACTCACGGCAACTGCCGCATTCGGCACTATGAATATAATGAATAACTGTGATTCGGGCGATACGGTGCTTACCGTACTCGCCTTTTCCTGCTTTGCTCTGGCTGAATATCTGCTGTCGGTGCTTAAAAAGTCGGATAAAGCGGCGGCGGTCTGTTCGTGCGTTTCGGCTTTTATCGCATTTCTTATATACAGCGACAATCTGATATTCGTGCTGTGCTTTGCCATAATCTTTGCTGTAGATAAATTCGGTGCGGGAAAGTATTTCCGACATATTGGTGCTGTTTCGGTAATGCTTGTCCTTTTTATAGTAAAACCGCCGTTTATTGATGTGCTGATACTTATTATAATGCTTGTGGCATTCACTGTCACCCATATTACCGCAGGACAGCTTATCAAATGCCGTGAACAGCTTGCAGAAAGCAGAGAGGAAACTGTAAGCCTCAACCGCAGGATAGCAAGCCTTGAAGAATACGCCAAAACAGCAAAGAAATCTGCGGCTGTCGAAGAACGCAGACGGTTTTCAGCAAGGATACACGATAAGCTCGGACACAGTATTTCCGGAAGTATAATTCTGCTTGAGGCGGCAAAGCTGAACATCAGGACAAACCCCGACAGTGCGGAGCAATGTATTACAACAGTAACCGATAACCTCAGAAGCGGCGTTGACGATATAAGGCAGGCACTGCGTGAGGAACGTCCCGACAGCAAAACTATAGGAATAAGTGAGCTTAAAGAGATACTCGGTGAATATAAGGCAAAATATAACATAAGGACAACGCTTGAAATCAAGGGCGACGCTGAAAGAGTCACATTCCGCATATGGAACTGTATAAAGGAAAATCTCGTTGAAACGCTCACCAATACGCTCAAGCATTCGGGAGCAGATGAATTTTCACTAAAAATATCGGTTATGAACAAGGTGATCCGTGCCGAGTTCAAGGATAACGGCTGTGGTAGCGATGAGTTCAAGAAGGGTACGGGTCTTACGGCGATAGAGGAGCGCACAGTGCTTACGGACGGAAAGTGCATATTTCCGGCACAGCCTGACGGATTTTCGGTAGTAAACATATTCAGTCTGAAAGAGGAAAGCATATGAAGATAATTATTGCAGATGATGATAATATAATCCGTGAGGGACTTAAAATGATAATATCGTCACAGCCTGATTTTGAAATTGTCAGTGTCGCTTGTAACGGCACAGAAGCGGTAGAGCTTTGCAGGAAATACAAGACCGATATAGCGTTGCTTGATATAAGAATGCCCGTTATGGACGGAATTGAAGCCGCAAGAATACTGCTTGAGGAAAATCTGTGCAAGCCGCTTTTACTGACAACGTTTGACGAGCAGGAGCTTATACAGCGTGCGCTTAAAGTCGGGGTCAGCGGCTATATTCTCAAAAACACACAGACAGACGGGATTTTCAGTGCGCTGAGAACAGTTTACAACGGCGGCACGGTATTCCAGCAGGATATTCTGTCGTATATCCGTGATGCCGCTGTAAAGTGTTACGGAAAAAGTGCCGTGTTCGACCTGCTTACGGAAAGAGAGCTTGATATAGTAAAGCTTATTGCCGAAGGTTGTTCCAACGCAGAAATAGCCGAAAAACTGTTTTTGTCAAACGGTACAGTCAGAAACTATATAAGTGTTATCCTCGAAAAAACAGGTCTTGAACACAGAACACAGATAGCGGTAAGGTATCTTAAGGGTGATGAATAAATATTTTATCAACCGCCTATACCAAGAAGAGCACAAGCTCCGTTCACGGCTATGCAAAGTACAGTTCCGATTACGGTAGGTACTAAAAAGCTTACGACGGTCCATTTTATGCTCTTCGTTTCCTTGTACACCGTGATACAGGAGGTAGAGCACGGAAAGTGAAACAGTACGAATATGACCATACATATCGCTGTAACTATAGTCCAGCCGTTTGCCGTAAACAGTTCTTTCAAAGCTGAAAGCTCGGATATCTCGGTCAGTGCCGAGCCGTTTGAGTAAGCCATTATGATTATGGGTACTACTATCTCATTTGCGGGAAAACCGAGTATGAACGCAAGTATTATCGCGCCGTCAAGTCCCATAATGTGTCCGAGCGGATCAAGAAATTCTGTACAGTGACATAGTAATGATGCACCATCTATCGTTACATTCGCCATAATCCATATTATAAGCCCCGCAGGAATTGCAACGACTACAGCTCTTCCGAGAACGAATAATGTTCTGTCAAGGAAAGCCCTTACCAGAACCTTGCCAAATTGGGGAGTACGGTACGGCGGCAATTCAAGCGTGAATGATGACGGTAGTCCTTTGAGAAGTGTTTTGGATAACAATCTTGATACCATCATGACAGCGGCAATTGCAGCAGCTATAACGACACCAAGCCATAACGCCGCAATAAATCCTGAGCCTGCAACAGCGGGTACGCCTATCGCAAACATTGTTATAACGCTGATTATCGTCGGAAATTTACCGTTACAAGGCATAATCGATGCAGTGATAACGGCGATAAGTCGCTCCCGCTTACTGTCTATGATCCTTGCTCCTGTAATTCCACAGGCGTTGCATCCAAGACTCATACATAGGCACAGAGCCTGTTTTCCGCACGCTCCCGCTTTTTTGAATGCTTTATCAAGATTAAATGCAATTCTGGGTAATATGCCGTAATCTTCAAGTATTGTGAACAGCGGAAAGAATATTGCCATCGGCGGAAGCATAACAGATACGACCCATGCAAGTACTCTGAATACACCTTGTGTAAGGGCACTGTTTATTATTTCCGGTATACCTATTGATGATAATCCGTTATAAAGCAGTAATTCAGCATTTCCGAAAAATTCCGAAAGCAACGCAGAGGGATAATTCGCGCCTGTGACTGTTATCCATAATATGCCGAGCAACATCAGAAACATAATAGGTATTCCCGTTAATTTTCCTGTAAGTATTCTGTCGATCTTTCTATCACGGGATAATTTTCTGTCGCACGATTTTTTTACGCTTTCTGCCGCTATACCTTCGGCAGTAATGAATATACATGACACTATCTCATCGGTAAACGGTTTTTCCGATTTTGACATCAGCTCCCCAGCCTTAAGCAGTAAAGGCTCGTATTTCTGCGAGCATATCCCGAATTTGCTGCACAGGTTTTTTTTGATATCATCATCGTTTTGCAGTAATCTGAGACATATGAAACGCTGTTTTCTTATGTCATCGGTAATTCCTACTGCAAGCGGCATAAGCTCTGATACTGCGCTTTCTATCCTTTTTGTGTAAGTAACCGAATTCGGCGCACGTTTTTTTTCGCCCGATGCCGACTTTTCTATTGCCGAAAGCAGTTTCTCAAGTCCTTTTTTACTGCGCGCCGAGGTTGCGACCACCGGTATACCGAGTAGCTCCGACAGCTTTTTTATATCTACCGTTATGTTCTTTTTTGCGGCTTCGTCTATCATATTGACGCACATCACGGTTTTGTCTGTTATCTCCGTTACCTGAAGCACAAGATTAAGGTTGCGCTCAAGGCAGGACGCGTCACAGACTATTACCGTGACATCAGGCTTTGCAAAGCAGATATGATCCCGTGCCGTCACTTCTTCCGCAGAATGAGCACACAATGAGTATGTACCGGGAAGATCGGTTATTTCGAACTTGTTGTTATGATATATATAGCTTCCTGTCGCATTACCGACTGTTTTGCCCACCCAGTTTCCTGTATGCTGCTTTAGCCCGGTCAGAGCGTTGAAAACCGTGCTTTTGCCGACATTCGGATTGCCTGCAAGCGCAACCGTAAATTCTTTATCGTATTTCATATTTATCACCTTTCAGCTAATGTAATACATTATATGAAAATACGAAGGAAATGTTAAGAGCGGAGCAGAGCACTTATCCGGTATTATCAGGATAGCAATTCGGTCAGGGTTTCTACAAGCCGTTTTGTGCTGACCGGCTTTGTCAGAAATGTATTCATACCGTATTCGGCGGCTTTGTTTCTGTCTTCACTGAATACATTTGCGGTCATGGCAATAATAGGTACATCCGGTGCATATCCGTTATCAAGCTGTCTTATGGCGCGAGAACATTCGTAACCATCCATGATCGGCATCTGAATATCCATAATTATGCAGTCGTAATAGCCTTTATCGTGAGATTTTATCATATCTAATGCAACTTCGCCGTTTTCCGCCGTTTCAATTTCAGCTCCATATGGTGAAAGCATCGTCTTTACTATACAACAGTTGATATCGACATCTTCTGCCAGCAGAATACGTTTGCCGCTTAAGACGGAGGATTTTACGGTACTGCTTACTTTGCTATCTTCCAAGTTAAAATGTGATGATATTATTTTTCTCAGCTCATATGTCAGAATCGGCACAGTACATATCTGTACCGAGTGTGACAGAGAGCAGGGAATTTTACTGCGTTGTGCACTATCGGTGACGGCAATATACAAAGTGTCTGTATCCCCTTTTTTTAATTCGGCTATTCTGTCCGGGATTGTTGCTATAATATCATACCGGGTACATTGTCTTTGTTTTGTGATACTGTTTTCTATATCAGTATGTATTCCCAGCTTTTTAAGCGCAGTACACGTTTCCTCCCTGATTTTACTGTCTGTGATTGCTATGAAAGCAGAAAGTTCAGGAAATGGTTTATTTACGCCTTTTTCCGTAATGGGAAAAGGCAGACGTACTATAAATTCAGTACCTTTCCCTTTCTTGGTATTTACCTTAATAGTGCCGCCTGCGGCATCGACTATATTTTTGGTTATAGGCATTCCGAGTCCCGTTCCCTGAATGTTGCTCGTTACCTTTCGCTCACGTTCAAAAGGCTCGAATATTTTATTCTTAAATTCTTCGCTCATACCTATTCCGTTATCGCTGACACGAATTTCATATATCGATATATTATCTGTTTTGCTCGCTTCTTCGCTGATGTCTAGCGTAATAATACCGCCGTCCGGTGTGAATTTTACGGCGTTTGAAAGCAGATTGTTGAGCAGCTGTTCAAGCCTGCGGCGGTCACAACGCACTGTTTCGTGAATTACTTGTGACATAGAGATAGTCAATTTGTGCTTCTTTTCAATCGCCAATGTGTACATTACAGTTCTTACATCAAACAGAATTTCAGAAATATCCACATCGGAAATATCAAATGTCAATTTACCGCTTTCGATACGGCTCATGTCGAGAATATCGCTTATAAGTCCGAGAAGGTAATTACCTGATATCATTATTTTTGACAGATAGTCATTTGTCAGCTCTGTATTTCCTTTTTCCCTGCCTGCAAGCATAGCAAAACTGATTATTGCACTGAGCGGAGTACATATATCATGCGTCATATTAGACAGAAATGTACTTTTGGCTTTGTTTGCGCGTTCTGCTTCATCTACTGCGTTTTTGAGTGTCCGGTTTATCAGGCGCTCTTTGGTTCGGTCAGACAGTACAATTATGTATTTTTCCTGACCGCCTATTATTCGGCATAGTGCTGTAATGTGAAAGTATTTGCTTTCTCCGTTCTTCTGATGGGTACATACACTGTCGCATTCAATGCGTTCATCTTTTGTCATACCTGCAAGCTTACTGCGAACGGCATAGTTTGTCCCATCTTCAAGCGCACTTTCAAGCAAATCGATATCACGTATTGCGTCATCAGGAGAAATTCCCAGCAGGTGATCGATATTCGGACTTACATAGCTGACAGCAAAACTATCTTTATCAAGCATAAGAAATATGTCATCTACATTGTTTGAAAGTACTGAAAACAACTCTTCGCGATATTTTATCTCAGTGTCCTTTAGTCTTATGCTTATGTAATTTTTGCGAATAAGATAGAGTATTGAGAGAAAGCTGATTAAAGCCACAAAGCTGACGCATGCCGTTATTGTTACTGTCTGAAGCTCATTTAAACTTTCGTTTACTACACTTGCGGGAACAATACCGATAAGTATCCAGTCCTTAAAACCAATAGACTCATACGTCAGGTAATGTGTAACTCCGTTTATAGTCAGCGTATCAACGCCTGAGTCGTTATAGCATATATATGAGCGGTACTGCCTGACAGATTCATCGTTGAGAGGAGAAGTTTCTGTGAGCATACGCCAGAAATTATCTATCTCATCGCCGTGTTCGCCTTTATTATTGACAACAACTCTGCCATCAGGATAAATAACGTAATTTACCGCCTGACCGTTGAATGTTCTGGCACTGAGTAGTGAAACGATGTCCTTGTTATTAAAGCTGATAGCTATCGCCGAATAGGAAAAATCCATATATCTGCTATGAGGACAAGGAACTGCAAATACCACAAGCTCAGAACGATCGATAAGCGCTGTATCGGATACAACATTCTCTTTGTCATTCATCAGCTTTTTCATATTCTTGCCGAGATCCATACTGCCTTTATTACCGTCAATGGTACAATAACTGCCGTTATCTGACAGAAAATAGAAGTCTGTGAAAGCACTCGTAGCTCTTATATTATAGATATAATCTCTGATATTTTCATCACTGTCCGCATCTTTTAAATATGGTATCCACATTTTCATGGCGCTCCAGTTATCGGTCAGAAGATTGCTCAGTGATTTTCCTACCTGAGAATATATTTCCGTCAGGTGAGTTGCGCTTTCATTGAAAATTTTTCTTGATATATAAGAATAGTATGCGTTGCCGAATAGTATAGCGGTTATTACTGTAAGCAGAATTACAAAAACAAACCCTTTTCTTTTATCCATAATGCATCTCCGTCAATTTCAGTAAAATTATTTTACCAACTTCAATTATAAAAATAAATAATAAGTCATACTGATTTTACCACATTAAGTTTTGACTGTCAATAAATTGAAGCACAATAAATGACATTATGCAAAAAACATCACGGGAACATGGCTGTCACTTGACATTAATTTTTTATCATGATATACTTTCCTCAACGCCGGACTTAACGTCAATTGATATCTGCTGTTATTTATAGTTTGCGTACATTAAATGACGAACAATATAAAGAACAACAGAAAAGGAGAGCAATGAAAGCTGTATTTATAGATATTGATAATACGTTGCTGAGCTTCAGCAAATATGTAAAACATACAATGCAGACGGGATTTGAGCATTTCGGGCTGAAGCGTTACGAGCCGTATATGTATGATATTTTTACTGAGGAAAACAACAAGCTGTGGCGCAGAATAGAGCAGGGAACGCTTGTCTTTTCGGAGCTTGAAAAGGTAAGGTGGAACATTATATTCGCAAGGCTTGGGATCGGTTTTGACGGTACGGTGTTTGAAAATTATTTCAGGCGCGCGCTTTATGACAGTGCTATCCCTATGCCCGGTGCAAATGAAATGTTACGTTACCTCAGCGGTAAATATATACTTTGTGCGGCGAGCAACGGACCGTATGAACAGCAGGTACACAGACTTGAGGTTGCGGGAATGAAGCAGTATTTCGACTACATATTCATATCCGAAAAGCTCGGAGTGTCAAAGCCGTCGGAGGAGTTTTTCAGACGTGCGTTCGCAGAGCTTAACGGCGGCAGAGAAGAAGCGATAATACCAGCTGATACGATTATAATAGGTGACTCACTTACTTCTGACATAGAGGGCGGCAGAAGCTACGGAATGAAAACGTGTTTTTACAATGTCAGCGGCGTTGAGAGCGATATTATCAAGGCGGATCATGTTATAGACGAGCTGAACGAGGTCAAGGGGATATTGTAGCAGGAAGAAAGCAATTGCGTAAAATTTAAATTATTGCGAAATACACGACGAGTTCAGGCGTAATATGGCTGTAATGTTGACATATAGATGTTGTTTTGATATAATAAAAAACAAAGAAAGGCAGGTGAATGACATGAAATTATTTATCAGAGATAACGGGAATAGCTGTCATTCACATTTATGCTTTTGATATAGCGATTGTGCGATGATAAAATTCAAAGTGTTCTCGTTATCGGGAACACTTTTTATAAGGAGTTATTATGAACAAATTGAATTTTATCAAAGCGGATAAACCGTATCGTAGCAACACAACAGACAGTGGAAAAATAACTGTCACTGTAAGAGAATTTATCACAACTACGCTTGCTGAAAAAATCGCAACAGCATTATGGAACAAGCCTGAATTGGCTGACAGTATCGTCAGATTCAATTATGATAACAAGATCAAAAGCGATTGCTTCAATGTTATCGCTCTGAATGAAACAGGTGATGTTGTAGGCAGTATAGCTTTTAGGGAAACGCTGATTAAATAGCCCAGCAGAGTTGTCGTAACACGGGTTGCAAGCCAATATTGATGAAAAAGTTACCTTTTCAAGGTAAGTGATAAAATCTCTGACAAAGTAAACTCACACGGAACTTGCTGCTTTGGAATTCTATAAAATAACACTGCCCCGCCTTTCAATTCAAATAGGAAGACGGGATTTTTATACACTTTGACAAAATCAAATTTACAAAAACAAATAAATTGTGCAACGTTACAAATGTGGCATTTTTACTAGAATTATGTGTTGATTTTTAGTAAATAAACTGATAAAATTACAATTATAAAAGTAACAACTTTAAATTACTGCAATTAAAAGTCAACTTCAATTGAACAGGAGAAAAAAGCAATGAAAAATCTAAAGATTTCCAAGAAGATAATCTGCACGTTTGCAGTTGTGCTTCTGCTGACATTTGTTCTGGGTGTTGTTTCCCTGGTATCAACAAACAACATAGCTTCTACGTCTGACAATTACGTCAATATATCTATTCCCGCATTGTCAAATCTTGACAGCGCCAGACGTTACATCAGAATATTCCAGGGTAATATTCTGAAAGCCACCTGTACTGATAATCAGGCTGATTTAGACAAGCTCGTTGAAGACATAAGCAGCGACCGGTCAGCGTTCTTCGCCTATCTCGACAGCTTTCTTGAATATGACCCACAGTTTTCAGATGAAGTCGAAAATATCCACACTATCATGGACGACGCAGCTACTATTCGTGAGAGAATAGTAGAAGCAAGCGCAAAATTCAGCTATGAGGGCAATATGGAAGCGTATTCTATATATCTGAACGAATATGAGCCTAACCTCACGAAAGTTACGGGCATTCTGGAAAACCTTACAACCGAACTTAAAGAAGCAATTACCACAAGATACAATAATGCACAGACTACCAAAACAATCAATATTGTCATAATAATTGCAGTAGTTGTGGCGGCTGCAATACTTGTGGTTGCTCTCACAGTCGTTCTCACAAAGGCAATAGTCACGCCAATCATTCAGATTAAAGATTCCATGAACCTTATCTCAAACGGTCTGCTCAAAGAAGCTGACGGCACTATCACATACCGATCCAAGGACGAGCTGGGTGTACTTGCCCATGCAGCAAGGAAGGTCATCAGATTCTTCCAGGCCGTGCTGCCCAGCATTTCAGATGTGTGCAGGAATTACGGCAACGGAAATTTCAACTGTACCTGCGAGAATTACGATAGCTACGTTGGCGAAACCAGCGAGATCCGCGACAGCCTGATGTATATACGCGATAATCTTTCCGCTGCCCTTTCAAATGTTGACCAGGCTTCCGACCAGCTTTTAAGCGGCACAGAAGAAGTCTCATCAGGCGCTCAGGCTCTTGCTCAGGGGGCAACGCAGCAGGCAGCATCTATCCAGGAGCTTTCTGAAAATATTGCGTCTATTTCCGAATCTATCAAGGCTAATTCTTCGGACGCAGCGGAAGCAAGTGATAAAGCAAATGCCGCAGGAACGGCCGTCCAGGAAGTCAATGCCATGATGTCAGAGCTTGTAAGAGCCATGAACGAGATCAACCAATTCTCCAGCGAAACCAAGAAAATCGTCAAGACTATCGAGGATATCGCATTCCAGACAAACATTCTTTCACTCAATGCCGCAGTTGAGGCAGCAAGAGCCGGCGAAGCCGGAAAGGGCTTTGCAGTAGTTGCTGAAGAAGTCAGAAACCTTGCAGGAAAATCTGCTGAAGCAGCTCAGAATACGACTCGGATCATCGAAAGCACTGTTAACTCCATCGTCAGCGGAAATCAGCTCTGCGCCGAAGTTGCTGAAAAGATGAACAAGGTCGGCGAAACAGCCGGCAAGGTTACGGCCATAAACAACAAGATTGCCGATTCTTCCAAGAAAGCCGCTGACTCCATCGTCAAGGTTACAATCGGAGTTGACCAGATATCAAATGTCGTTCAGACAAACTCTGCTACATCTGAACAGTCTGCTGCCGCTTCCGAAGAGCTCAGCAGCCAGGCTAATATGCTCAAGCAGTTGGTTAAGAGTTTCTCGCTTTATAGCGATTCCTCAAATGCAGGAACACAGCCTGCTGTAAACTCCTGAAAGTCTAATTTATACATAAAAGGCTCCGACAACTGAGTTGCCAGAGCCTTTTTTAGAAATTCCATATGTCTATTATAATAAGTTTGAGATGAAACGAATCTATACTAGGGACGCGCTGAATAAAGCGAAGCGTAACAAAATCAGACCTGTGAGTATACTCATGTGAGCGGGTCGATTTTGTTTTATTCAACGTTTCCCTAATTTAAAATCATTATCAACAGCGGATAAATACTCACTTGCGTAATTTTTTATCGCAAAAAGGGACATCGCAGACCCGACTTCATATAATAGATGGGTACGCGGGATTTCTGTACTACGACAAAAATGGAATGCCGCTGGTCGCAATGCACTGGGAACACCGATTAAAGCATATGGTGAATCGGTACAACGAGATTTACCGCCTGCAAATGCCAAGCATAACGCCGCACGTCTGCCGCCACACCTATTGCAGCAATATGGCGAAATCCGGCATGAACCTGAAAACGCTGCAATACCTTATGGGACACAGCGACATCGGTGTTACTTTGAATACTTACACACATCTCGGACTTGAGGACGCTCAGGACGAACTCGGTCGGATAGCCGAGATTGAAAATGCCCGCAGGGAGATGGATAAGCTTGGCGGGGAGAAAACACAGGAAATGTTCAGAGTGATGGGATAAAATAGTTATGGGCGTACAGAGATGTACGCCCATTTGCCATAAATCCAGGAAATCCAGAACTGCTCATGGGTACTATGCAAACCCAGAAAAATATGCTATAATATAATCATCTGCAAAATCCTTAGTAGTAAACCCGCAGATTTTTACTACTATTTGACTACTACACACGTCCGCAATTTGCCCCGATTTGCGCATTTTCTGTGAATCCGAACGGAAATATGTAAAATCTGACAGCGAGCAAAACGCGGCAGTAAAGCGCATAACAGAGCCTTTCAGAAAGGATTGACCCCATGTACAAGATACTCTTTGTCTGCCACGGCAACATCTGCCGTTCACCTATGGCGGAATTTGTAATGAAAGATATAGTGAAAAAAGCGGGAAGGTCCGATGAATTCTATATTGCTTCGTGTGCGACAAGTACCGAGGAAATAGGCAACCCGGTGCATCACGGCACAAGGAGAAAGCTCGCAGAAGTCGGCATTTCCTGTGACGGCAAAAGAGCAGTGCAGCTGACAAAATCCGATTATAATAAGTACGATTACATAATCGCTATGGATGAGATGAACATACGGAATATAATGAGGATCATAAAGAGCGATCCCGAGGGTAAAGTAAGTCTGCTGTTGTCGCACGCAGGAATGAGCGGTAGTATTGCCGACCCGTGGTATACCGGTAACTTTGACGACACCTACAGAGATGTTTTGCTGGGGTGTAAGGCGTTGTTCAATGAGATTGTAAGTAAATAAAACTATGCCGCCGTGTTAAATTTGATGATTATCACGGCGGTTGTACTTGTGAATTTATTTCGTAAAATTGAAATTATAACGAAATTACTTTTTGCTCTTTTCCTCTCCGTGCTTCAAATCAAGCTCGGGGAGGTCGTTTTTTATATCCATTACGGGATTTGAGTTTATAGCGTCACGGAGCTGAGTGTTTACCACATGGGTATAGATCTGTGTTGTATTCAGGTTTTCGTGCCCGAGAACCTCTTTAAGCACACGGACATCGACACCGTTCTGATACATAAGTGTAGCCGCTGTATGACGGAGCTTGTGCACCGAAATTCCTTTACCTGCCAGTCCGCATGCTTTAAGACGGTCATCGATTATCTGCTCAACGCGGCGGTTTGTTATACGGTTGCCTCGCTTGCTTATAAACAGCGCTTTTTCCTTAGGGTCTGCAACGGAATTTCTTTCAGTTTTATATCTTGCGACAGCTTCAACGCATTGTTTATTTAGATAAACTATACGTTCCTTGTTGCCTTTACCGAGCACTTTGACTGATATGTATTTTATATCCGGCTGTGACGGATCGATGTTCTCTACGAAATCGTTTACATTTATACCTACCAATTCACTCAGACGCATTCCGCAGTTGAGGAACATTATGATCATTGCATAGTCGCGGAAATCCATCCAGCTTGAAAATTCCTTGAATCCTTCGTGCAACAGCTGATCGCATTCCTGCAAAGTTAGGTGCTTAGGCAGTGCGTTTTTAGGTGACGGCAGCTCTAAATTAAGCATAGGACTAGCCGCAAACCACGCCTTATTATTGGTGAGGAATTTGTAGAACTGGCGCAGAGATACAGCCTTTCGTGAACGTGCCTTAGCCTGGTTCGAACGTTCACTTACAGTGAAGCTCAGAAACTCCATAGCATCGCTGAGTGTTACAGCCTTGATGTATTTGTCGTCAAGGTCGGCTATAGTGATATCCGAGAAATCTGTATCAGGAAGGACAAGATTATTCTTGACCTTGAGAAATCGCATGAACATACGCAGGTCCGTATAATAGTTCAGAGCCGTAAGCTGTGAACGGTTTTTGATGGTAGTCAGATAATTCAGGTATTCGGTAAGACAAGCCGGTGCATCTGATGTAGCTTGTCTGAAATCTATGTTGTATGCCATTTTTGTTGCCTTTCGGGTTTTTGGTACTTCTAATTTCGTAAAATTTTCATTTTACGAAATTGACCGTATTTTTTTAACAGTAAAATTATAACATTCGCTTCAACCAAATATTTATTTTACGAAATTGCGTGCTATTTTCTGTTAATATCATTATACATTTCTTCAATCCGTTTTTCAAGACTTTCGATCCGATCAGCAAGAAGTTCAAGCGCAGATTTTTTGCGATACTTGCGAACTACAGTATACAATGTAATTTTTCTACGGAAATTCACGAAGAAATCACAATCATAAATCGGTTTTTTCTTATTCCAGAGAAAATAACATTTAAAACATCTATGTGGTATCATGTCTTTAGAACGTATCTTTTTTTCTTTGACACACATATCAGCTGCAAGACTGTAACGATAGCCAAAGCAATGAGGACATAATTTGTTATAACAAAAATAACAAATACAGTTTTTACACTCTTTAGGCGGTACTCTAAAATATCGAGGATCATAACCGCTCAATGGGTGCTTATAAAAATTATTATAATATTCTGCCATAAATCAATCACCTTGCGAATTACGATAACGAGAACTTTTTATGTAGTTGATTATCATATAACAGCTATGCCGGGACAAAAACGAAAACCATGTATCAAACTCGTTTTCCCTTGCATAGTCAACAAGCTCGAAAAATTCCGTTATGTTATGTTCTTGAACGAAGTCAAGCATATCTTTAACATAAGTTAATTCACAGCTTGCCGAAGGTCGCAAATATTCATCAAGATCAGCTCCGCCGTGAGCTATAATCATTTCTTTACTGTACTGTGCCTTTTCGGGATTATCGATATGCGCCATGTAACGCACCATAGCACGCAGACTATGACACCGTTGCGGTATCGGACAATTCAGAGCGTCAGTAATTTCCTTGACCTGATCGTATGACTTAACAGAGCCAAAAGACAGTAATACATGAATATGCGGTTTTTTGGGCTGACCGTCACCGTTTAAATCACGGTCATGTAAAGGGCTCTCGACCCACTCAATGTGGAAATCGTCTAATTTATCACGCCAATCAGGCGGTGCACTCTCAGGATAAAGCACGAACGTCCAAGAACGAGTACGTGTCTCTTTTTCCTTTTTCAAAGCAGCCATTTATTTTATACCTCACTATAATTTTATAGTCCGTGAACACTGAACTATATTGGGGGGTCGTAGTCCCCCCAGCCGTGCCGCCGCTGGCGGCTACGGCATAACATCAACCTAAACGACCTACACCACGCTTGAAACGCCGTGAAGTCTTGCGGTCTGACACTGCAACGGACGAACGATTATCATCTTCGGCAGTGTCGAAATAATCCGAATGTAAAATTGTCTGCACCATTTCGGTGGTATCGTACAGCTGGCGAAGCTTGTCCGATTGAATGTATGTCATACAGTCGATCGGCGCAAGTGAAATCATCGGATTGCTATAAGATAAATCATAATCCTGCGCATCATAATATGTAACGTTTACGCACCTGGTAAATGGATGCGGGAAATAACAGCTACAAACACGAACAGTTGTAGCAACATCACGAATTTGCTTATCGACAAAATGCCAGCGTTGCGAAGTACCGAATAGAACAACATGTCGATGTCTGACCTGGCAGAAGTACTGAAACAATGCCTTAGACATAGATTTACCGTTGCAAAAGTCACGACTATTCAAGATAGTACCGATTTCGTCAATCAAAATTATCGTGTTATCAGCACACGAAAATATATCATCAACGCTATCCAGCGATTTAATAACCGTATGTTCGGGAAAACCTGATAATTTGATATTAGATAATATCTGCACTTGCGGAAACCGCTTACACAGCTTAAACGCTGTATAGACCATAGATGATGTTTTACCGGCGCCGAATTTTGACGTAAAAATATGTATACCCCAACAGTCAAAATCCTTGTAACGCTTTTCTTTGTAATACAGAAATCGGTCATGTATCTGATACGCTATGAACAACGGTAATCGTATCAGATTTGCAAAAATCTTGCGGAAGAAAACAATTATAGCCATAAAATCACCTCTATTCGTTTAATATTGCGTCAAGAAATTCATCATAAGAAGACTCAGCTACTAAAATCAAATCATCATCTTTAACAGAATATGAACGATCGGTACTACAACCGTCAATCAGACAACCGCCGTTGTCATCAGAGAAAAAACAATTATTACAATCCATAATTACACCTCATATTATAATAAACGATTTCGCCGACCAAGGAAGATAGCAGGCATTTTCATAACAAACACAAAAACGCCGATACCGATAGCCAGGCGAACAATATTATTTATAACATCGGCAATCGTGATCATGTCATACGACCAGCCGAACATGTCTAAAAAAACAGCTACAACATCAGTCATTTAGTCAATCCTTTCACGATAAAAAACAATATAGCCAAAAGCAACAGAGAAAACAAGCAAGCTTCGGACAACGTTAATGTATCGAGCTGCCGAAGCAAAATAGATCCAGAAGCACCAATCATATAAACACCACCTAATCAAAAATCTTAGAAACGACATAGGCAACTAAAAAAACAAGCAATTGACCTATGATAATATCAAATATGGACACGCTGAACGGTCCGAAGTCAATCGGGATACGCAAAATAGATACAACACCATCAAGCAACTGCTGGATATATGTAATCATAAAAATCACCGTCCTAACAGTCGCAATACAACAATTAGTGATAATCCTAGTAGGATAATCGACCAAATAGCGGGCGGAAATAACGCCCAGCACGATTGAAAAAATACACCGACCGAAGCAATGGACGTACGCAAACTAACGATGATATCAGATATGTTAATATTCGCCAGCGAATTGTTATAATCAGTATCAATGATATCGTTAGGATTGTCCGTATCTAATTTGCCGCCGTTGGAAGATGATCCACCTGTATAACCGTTATTATTTTCAATATCGCTATCCAGGTCAGCAGAATTATCATAATCGGTGATATTAGTACCGTAACCGCTATCTGACTTCTGATAACCGCGCTGAGAACTAAAATACGCAACATCAAGCAATTTACTATCGGTAACATCTATAATTTCCAGTTTATAAAGTGTGTTAGGTACAACCGATACATAATCGGAAAGACACAAACTAACCGCTTTAGAAACGGTCGATGAACCTTCGGAAAAGTTCATATTATCCGAAGTTAATGTACGAATATCATCATACGACAATGTGTCATATTCTTGAACAAGTTTATTTTGCGCGGCTAACATAACATATCCGGTAACGTCTTTCTTTGGTACATTTAAAAATAACGCACCAATAGGAGTAGCAGCTCCAGCGATAGAAACAACAGCTTTAGTGCCTAAAGAAGCAGCAGCTTTAAGTAATAAAAAAACACCAACGGCATTTGATGCAGCGGAAGCAGCTTCTTTCATTTCTTGCCGATCCCAAATACCTTTTAAAATTTCGGCATAATTAGAATTACCGGAAATACGTAAAGCGTATTTATGATAATTTCCTTTATCGTCAATGCGAAAATCGACAATCGGATATTGCTGACCTGCTTGAACCCAATCGACAAGATACAAACCACTACTCTCAGTACCTTTAAAAGATAAAAATTCAGCAGAGGGCGAAGCGCCAGTATCGATATCCTTGTAAGTATCCGAAGAATTGATATAAGGCGATAAATCCGAAACATCTACAGTATCATCAGTTGATAAACAAGTCTTTACACGCGCAAACAAAATTCGATTAACATTACTAGAAGATAACGTAACACCACTAGCTGATTTAAATTCATATGTAACCGTCCAAGTATTACTTGGATATTCGCTATTAGTAACAGTTAATGTATTACCTGATTCGGAAAACGAAAAATAACGATAATCGAATTTTTTAGAAGGACTAGTATTTCCAGATTTTAAACTATCATAAATAGGAGAAAAATTACATTGACCGTAAAACGCTAAAGCGCAATTAGGAAATTTATCAAAATAACTTTTATGATAACCAATATAAACTAAACGATTATAATAATAAATATCACCATTAAAGACAACAAACGGAAGAAAATAATCACGCATAGACATAGATCCGCTTTCATCAGATGTAGAAATATAATCAGCTAATAAGCCTGATGTTGGTATTCCTATAACGGGATAAGCTCCTAATGTACCTAACTGATGAGCGGATAAATCTAACGCATTGACATTATCTACGCTTTCTGCTCTTGCGGTTACCTGAAACATCACCGAAGAAAATCCTATAACGATAGCAATTGAAACGGCAATAGCTACTATTCGCATTACTGCACTTCCCTGCTTTATCATAAAATCACCCTTTCTATAAAATAAAATCGGCAAGAACTAATAAATCCTTGCCGACCGTATATTATCTTGCTGAACGCTTCATTCTAGCAAAAACAGTAACAGCTGCGCCGACCAGTGAACAACCTAAGAATATTGCAATAACCGTATTATCCATCATAGCCGTAAACGCAGTACCAACGCATGTAATAGCGTTTCCTATTGCAGTTGTAATAGCTTCCATTTTCACACCCCCTTTCAGTTTTCAAGAACTCTTTGAATACCGCCGTAACGGTTCTCGATAATCTCTAAATCAACACCGACAAGATTTTTCAACCATTCTCCGGTATTATCTTCTTTATAGAAGCCTTTAAAGGCGGATTTCAATGTATCAGCTTCATTCTTTATCTTGTAAGCGTGAACTTCCCTACCGAATGCGAAATTATCACTTTCGGGATTTTCAAGCTCCTCAGTGCCTACAAAGTACAACATCAAGTTATCGTACTTAATTTCTTTACCTGTCTGACGATCTGTAAAAGATCCGCACTTAACTTCTGCGCCTATCAAAATCACGTTAATCACCATCCTTTACATCGACTGTATCAAGCACAAGCTGATAAAAATCGCCGAAAGAGATAGTCAGAAAATGAGAAAGCAAATGATACAAGTGATAAACAAAAGAATTGAACTGACAGTAATCAAGATTAACAAAAGGATTAGCAAAAGGTAAATCACAATCTACTTCATCTTCATCAAAATCAATCAAAACTTTTTGAACAACGTCACCGATAGACAAACTATCTAAAATACATTCGGGTAAAAGTTTATCACGAACCAAGCCCGGATAAACCTTATACGTCTTTTTTACACTTTCCATAATAACTCCTATCTTGCCGTTATGCACCACGGTCACGGGTAATAAAAATGTTGTATAATACCCCAAATGGGGTACATCTATATAATACCCCGTTTGGGGTGATTTGTCAACCCCGTTTGGGGTATTTTTGTATAATGTAACAAAAAGGAGATGATAAAATTGTATACAAGACTAAAAGATCTACGAGAAGACTCAGATCTAACACAGGTAGAATGTGCGAAAATAGCGTTTATCGGCAAAAACACATATATTAGATACGAAAACGGTGAACGCATACCGCCATTAGACGTAATAATAAAATACGCACAACATTACAACGTATCAATAGATTATATAGCTGGATTAACAAAAGACAATCGGAAATACTGGTGAGGTGTAAAAATGGATATAACAGAAATAAACGAGCTGATAAGAACACTAGACACTTTCATAAACATTGCAAAATACATCGGAATAGGTGCAATTATAGTAATTATATTAGTAATATTCGACATCTTCGCAATTGCCGGAGACACAAGAAGATTAACAAAACAGGTGGAACTACAAAATAAACAAATCGACTACCTGTTACAAATGAAAGAATACGAAATAAACAATATGCAAGGTTGGAAACCACAGAAGCCGAACGAAATAGATATAAACGAAAAGAAATAATCAAAGAAAATCCGAAATTACGCCGTGGAGCTGTCCGTCTGTCTAACTTTTTATCTGCTCTTACGTCTGCTTTGGGCGCTGTGCGTTTCCGCCACTATCCAGATGATAGCGATCCTATCAAAACGTAAAGGTGGTAGTGCAGTTTCGCCGACAAATTGACACGGGGACGGGAACGCAGGAAAAGCCAGAAATCAGAATAAAATCAGAATAACCTGTTGAAAGTAACGACTTCCAACAGGTTATTTCCGTTTTTATTTCCGATTTTCCGACTTTTCTCCGCTTTGATAGCAGCCGTGCGAATTTGTCATTTCACTTCATACGCACGCTTTGCGTTTTTTCTTTTTGTTTTTTTCGCTATTTGAGTTGGTGGAACGTATCGAAAACGCACAGCGCCCAGGGCGGCCATAATACCAGCTAAACGTTAGCCTGACTACCAGGTGATAGCTTATTTCTTTTGCAAAACTTTAAGGTATAAATTTTTGCATAGAAATTTTTTACATCTGCTTCAACCAAATTTTCATTTTACGAAATTACGTGTAAAATTCTGTTATACTTCTCCGTTCACCATTATACAATAAATCTGCTGTATTTACAAGCAAAACGGTAAAATAAAATCAGTGCACAACAAGGATACAAACGGTTTTGCGACCTTCAATAATTTGGTGATACCGAAATTATATTTGTATGATATTTTTGTATCTGTGCACTGATTTAAATTTGTTAAAACTTATACTTCGTTCTTTATAATGTCGATCACACCGTCAAGAGCTTCACATTTTGCGTAAGCCTTGTCGGTTATTTCCGACGGTACATCAACAATGTCTTTTATATAGACAGTCTTTATCCCTGAGCCTATGCCTGCCTTAAGACCGTTTGTGCTGTCTTCGATAACAAGACAATTTTCCTTGCTGTATCCTGACAACTCAGCTGCTTTAATGAATATTTCAGGGTCGGGCTTGCCTTTTGTAATCTCATCGCCGCCGATTATTCCGTCAAAATATCCGCGGATATCCGAGTGTTCAAGTTCTTTTGCCGCTGAAGTGTGATATGTAGACGTTGCAACGTACATTGCGATGTTGTTTGCTTTAAGGTATGCGCAAAGCTCGCTAAATCCTTGCTTTACCGGAATGCCATTCTTCTCTTCGTATTCGGCAAAATATTGCTTTGCATGATTCCAGTATTTATCAAACGGATAATCCTCGCCGAGCTCTCCGAGAAAAAGACTTTTCATTGAAGTATAATTAAGCCCTATCGAACGATACGGAAGTGACAAATCAAAAGGCAGACTGTATTTGTCGATAACATACTGCCACGCCTTAAGCCCTATCCTTTCACTGTCAAGGAGCGTACCGTCCATATCAAATATAACTGCTTTTATCATTTGTTGACCGCTACTATCGCACTGCAACCGTCAAGATGAACACTTCCTGACAGATCTATCTTTTTGCCGGTGATAATGTCCGTATATTCACCGCCGATACCGGGGTTGAAGTCAAAAGGATTATCATCTATATTCAGCAGTGTTACAACGGTTTCACCGTCACAGTCGCGCCTGAATGAGAACTGTCTGTTAAGAAGCTGTAGGGGCGTGTAATCGCCGTGAGCAAGCGCCTTTGAAGATGTACGCAGTTTGCACAGTGCAGCAATCTCACCTGTCAGGTCGGCAACACCCTCAGCCTTGAACTTTTCCTCATTATATTCTACACGAAGAGCATCGTCACCTTGGTGCTTATCGCCCTCTATACCGTATTCACTGCCGTAATAAACACCCGGGATGCCCGGCATTGTGAACAGAAGCGGATAGATAACAGGAAGCTGACGCTTGTTGTTCAGCATTGTAGCAATACGTGAAACATCATGGTTGTCAACGAAGCTGTAAAGAAGCTTTCCTGTATAAAGGCACCACTGCTCTTTTCCAAACTGACGATTGAGTGAATGTGCTATCTCAAACATATTGAGATCATTGAAGCTGGAAAATAAGCCCTTGTAGCATTCGTAGTTCGTCACGCTGTCGAGCATTTCGGAATTCATCCAGCGATTATAATCGCCGTGGAGCGTTTCGCCCATCAGCCAGAAGTCGTTTTTAAGCCATTTGCAATGACCGTGGAGTTCCTTCAAGAAGTTGAGGTCCAGGCAATATGCAACGTCAAGGCGCAGTCCGTCAATATCAAATTCCTTTACCCAGCCTGTAATTACTTCTTTTAAGTACTCCTTAACGGCGGGATTGTAAAGGTTGAGCTTTACAAGCTCATAATGACCTTCCCAGCCCTCGTACCAGAAACCGTCATTATAGCAGGAATTTCCGTCATTTATATGGAACCAGTCGCGGTACTGATTGTTGCCGTTTCTGACTTCAACAAACTTTGTGAAATCTCTGCCGACATGATTGAATACACCGTCAAGGATCACCTTGATATCATTTTCATGCAGTTTTTTGCAAAGTGCGGCAAAGTCTGCGTTTGTGCCGAGCCTGTTGTCTATTTTGGTATAATCCACGGTATCATAGCCGTGTGCAACCGACTGAAAAACAGGACCGAAATAGATAGCGTTGAATCCCATTTCCTTTATGTGAGGAATTGCGTCCTCTATCTTTTTAAGTCTGTTTTCAGTGTTCTCCGAATAATCGTTTGTCTTGGGACATCCACAAAATCCTAAAGGATAAATGTGATATACCGCATAGTTTGAAAAATCGCTCATTAAATTATCTCCCTTGTTTTATTTACACACCTGTTAAGGCGTTAAGTTTAAGCGCTGCTTCAAAGACAGGTAATTCTGTTGCAAAAATGTTGACATTATGCTCTCCGGCTTTTCTGAGAGCTTCCTCATCGGGCTGTACGCCTTCACACACAATAACACATGACGCGCCGGTGTGAACCGCTACGGCAACAGTATTGACATTACCTATGACGGTGAACCATGCGCAACAATTCAGATCTTTTATCATCACAAGGCTTAAAAGGTCACATGAAAACACATTATTGATAACTCTGTCCTCATTTCCGTTGTTAAGCACTATGAATAATCCGTTTTTGATAAGCTGTCCGACCGTCATTTGTGAAACCTGCCTTTACCGAATTATACGATTTGTGTCGTGTTATATGCAATATGCACAAATCCATTAGCTATTATATCACATTTTGCGACCTGTGTAAAGTTGAAAAACAGGTGTTGAATTTGTAGAAAATGACGGTATTTAGGTCAAAATGGAGTAAATTTATCCGATATCAAATTATCGATTAGTGCAATATTAACAAAGCTATGTGAAAATTTTGAGTACAAATATATAGTGAAATTTTCATAACAAATATGTTATAATTAACATATCCCCCGTGAATCGGCAAGAATTGCGGGTAAAACCAAGGAGGTTATATAATGGGTTCCAAAGAAAAAACAACAGTACCTTTCAATGGCACGCCGGAGCAGGAAAAGGCTCTGCGTGAAATGATCGGTCAGCACAAGGGTCAGCAAGGCGCGCTTATGCCGGTGCTTCAGCAGGCTCAGGAAATCTACGGCTATCTGCCTATAGAGGTTCAGTCGATAATAGCCGAAGAAATGGGTATACCGCTTGAAAAGGTATACGGTGTTTCCACGTTCTACTCACAGTTCTCACTTTATCCTAAGGGTAAGTACAAGATCTCAGTCTGTCTTGGTACTGCCTGCTATGTAAAGGGCTCGGGCGATATATTTGCAAAGCTCTCCGAAAAGCTCGGAATATCGGATGGAAAATGCACACAGGACGGTATTTTCTCACTTGATGCCTGCCGTTGCATAGGCGCTTGCGGACTTGCTCCCGTAATGACGGTAAATGATGATGTTTACGGTAAGCTTACCGTTGATCAGATCGACGGTATTCTTGCAAAATATACAGAATAATGTTTTCTGAAATTTCTCTTAACATTCTTGATGTAGTGCAAAATTCAATCAGCGCACGGGCTTCTTTAATAGAAATAACCATTAATATCGACACAAAAGGCGATACGCTTACCGTTGTTATAGAAGATGACGGCTCAGGCATGAGTGCCGAAGAATTGTCGAAAGTCGTTGATCCGTTTTATACTACCGGAAAAACGAGAAATACAGGGCTGGGTGTACCTTTTTTCAAAACTGCATCTGAAATGACCGGCGGTAGCTTTGATATAAGCTCTGAAAAAGGTAAAGGCACTCGGGTAAAGGCTGTTTTTGTGCTGTCAAGCATAGACAGAATGCCGCTCGGAGATATGACGGAAACGCTCATATCTCTTATAAATGCAAACTGCCATATTGATTTTATCTACAACTATTCGACTGACGAAAGAAGCTTCACTCTTGATACGAGGCAGTTAAGAAAAATTCTCGGCAATGTACCGATAAATTTATCGGAAGTGACGGTATTTTTGACCCGTTATCTTTATGATAATACAGCCGAAGTAAGCGGCGGCAAGAAATACTAACACCACGAAAGGATAATTTTAAGATATGAAATCTCTTGAAGAATTAGCTGCTATCCGCGACAAGATGCAGAATGTTGTCAATCTCAGAAATGAAGCGACAGACTGCACAAAGATCGTTGTCGGCATGGCAACCTGCGGAATTGCGGCAGGCGCAAGACCTGTTCTTAAAGCATTTTCCGACGGAATACAGGAAAAAGGCATAAATGATGTAATGGTAATACAGGAAGGCTGCATCGGTCTTTGCCAATTTGAACCAATAGTTGAAGTGACCGCTCCCGGTAAGGAAAAGGTTACTTATGTCAAGATGACACCTGAAAAGGCTGTTGAAGTTATCGAACAGCACATTATCGGCGGCAACGTTGTAACGAAGTACACGATAAACTCCGCTATGTAAAATCTGAAAGGAAACTAATATATGTATCGTTCACAAGTATTGATATGCGGTGGTACCGGATGTACTTCTTCAGGTAGCGATAAGATCGCTAAAAGACTGCAGGAGGAAATCGATAAGAACGGTCTTACCGATGAAGTAATGGTAGTTCGAACAGGCTGTTTCGGTCTGTGCGCGCTCGGTCCTATCATGATAGTTTATCCCGAGGGCACATTCTACTCGATGGTAAAGGAAGATGACATTGCGGAAATCGTTTCCGAGCATCTTCTTAAAGGTCGTGTGGTAACACGTCTTGTATATGATGAAACAATCGGTGAAAATGAAATAAAGTCACTTAAGGAAACCAACTTCTATAAAAAGCAACACAGAATTGCACTCAGAAACTGCGGCGTAATAAACCCCGAATGTATAGATGAATATATCGGCAGAAACGGTTACGAAGCTCTCGGTAAGGTGCTCAAATCCATGACACCCGATGAAGTTATACAGACAATTCTCGATTCAGGTCTGCGCGGAAGAGGCGGCGGTGGATTCCCCACAGGTAAGAAGTGGCAGCTTGCAAGAAACCTTGTCAAGGATGCTGATCAGAAGTATGTATGCTGTAACGCCGACGAGGGCGACCCCGGTGCATTCATGGATCGTTCTGTTCTTGAAGGCGATCCCCACGTTGTAATTGAGGCTATGGCAATTGCCGGTTATGCGATCGGCGCTACACAGGGCTATATCTACATAAGAGCAGAATATCCCATCGCTGTACAGCGTTTACAGATAGCTATCAACCAGGCAAGAGAATATGGCCTTCTCGGCAAGAACATTTTTGACAGCGGATTTGACTTTGACCTTGATATAAGACTTGGCGCAGGCGCATTCGTATGCGGCGAGGAAACAGCGCTTATGACTTCTATCGAGGGTAACAGAGGCGAGCCCAGACCCCGTCCTCCCTTCCCTGCAGAAAGCGGTCTTTTCAAGAAGCCTACCGTACTCAACAACGTTGAAACATACGCTAACATTCCTCAGATAATCCTTAACGGTGCGGAATGGTTTGCATCTATGGGTACGGAAAAGTCAAAGGGCACAAAGGTATTTGCACTCGGCGGCAAGATACACAACACAGGTCTTGTTGAAGTTCCTATGGGTACAACACTGCGTGAGGTTATTTACGAGATCGGCGGCGGTATCCCCAACGGCAAGGCATTCAAGGCGGCACAGACAGGCGGTCCTTCAGGAGGATGTATACCTGCCGAACACCTTGATATCCCGATCGACTATGACAACCTTATAGCTATCGGCTCGATGATGGGTTCAGGCGGACTTATCGTTATGGACGAGGATAACTGTATGGTAGATATTGCGAAGTTCTTCCTTCAGTTCACCGTTGATGAATCCTGCGGTAAATGTACACCTTGCCGTATCGGCACAAAGCGTCTTTACGAAATGCTCGAAAAGATAACATCGGGCAACGCTACTATGGAAGACCTCGACAAGATGGAAAAGCTGTGTTACTATATCAAGAACAACTCTCTGTGCGGTCTTGGTCAGACAGCTCCCAACCCCGTTTTATCAACTCTGCGCTACTTCAAGGACGAGTATATTGCACACGTTCAGGATAAGAAGTGTCCGGCAGGCGTATGTCAGGATCTGCTCACATACAAGATCATCGACCTTAAATGTAAGGGTTGTACAGCCTGTGCAAGAGGATGCCCTGTCGGTGCAATCTCAGGTACAGTCAAGCAGCCTCACACCATTGACACAACCAAGTGTATCAAGTGCGGTGCTTGTATGGCTAAGTGTAAGTTCGGTGCTATTATTAAGGAATGATCCCGTCTGACGGATCACTGAAAGGAATAAATTTTACTATGGTTAATATAAAGATTAACGGCATAGAGTACTCGGTCGAAGAAGGTACAACTATCCTTGAAGCCTGTCGTCAAAACGGCATCAAAATTCCTACTCTCTGCTGGTTAAAGGATATCAACGCTATCGGCGCGTGCCGTATATGCGTAGTTGAAATGACAGGTGCAAGAAGCCTTGTTGCATCATGCGTATATCCCTTATCAAAGTTTGACGAGGGCAAGAACATTATGACACACTCCCCTGCTGTATTACAGAGCAGAAAGATGACATTACAGCTCCTGCTTTCGGATCACAACATGGACTGCCTTGCGTGCTCCAGAAACGGAAACTGCGAGCTTCAGGAACTGTGTAAGGAGCTCGGTGTTGATGACACTACATATTTTGAGGGCGAAAAGAACGAGTACGATATCGACTACAGCTCAAAGCATATGTTCCGTGACAATAACAAGTGCATTCACTGCCGCCGTTGTATCGCCGCCTGCGACAAGCTCCAGGGTATCGGTGTAATCGGCGCAAACAACAGAGGCTTCAAGACAAACATTGACTGTGCGTTTGACCTTGATCTTGCCGAAACTGCCTGCGTATCATGCGGTCAGTGTATAACAGCTTGTCCTACAGGTGCGCTTTCAGAAAAGGACGATACAGACAAGGTATGGGACGCACTTGCAGATCCCGAAAAGGTAGTTGTAGTACAGACAGCACCCGCAGTAAGAGCATCGCTCGGCGAAGCATTCGGCTACCCTATGGGCACTCCCGTTGAGGGCAAGATGGTTGCGGCTCTTCGCAGACTCGGCTTCAACGCTGTATTTGATACAAACTTCGGTGCTGACCTTACTATTATGGAAGAGTCACACGAATTTCTGGACAGAGTTACAAACGGCGGTGTTCTGCCGATGATAACATCATGTTCACCCGGTTGGATAAGATTCTGTGAAGCTTATTTCCCCGAATTTATCCCTAACCTGTCAACCTGCAAGTCACCTCAGCAGATGAACGGCGCTATCACAAAGACATACTGGGCAAAGAAGATGGGAATCGACCCCAAGAACATTGTAAGTGTTTCTGTGATGCCGTGCACAGCTAAGAAATTCGAGATAGGTAGAGAGGATCAGTCTGCGGCAGGCGTTCCCGATGTTGATATCTCTATCACCACAAGAGAGCTTGTTAAGATGATAAATCGTGCAGGCTTACGTTTCAGAGATCTGCCCGACGAGGTTGCCGATTCGCCTTTAGGAAACGGCACCGGCGCGGCTGTAATCTTCGGCGCAACAGGCGGCGTTATGGAGGCGGCTCTTCGTACAGCGGTATGGAAGCTGACAGGCGAAGCTGCTGACAGCCCCGTTGAATTTAAGGACGTAAGAGGCGTTGAGGGCATCAAGACAGCCGAATACAAGGTAGGCGATCTTACTGTAAAGGTAGCTGTTGTATCAGGTCTTGCCAATGCCAAGAAGTTCCTTACCAAAGTTAAGAATGGCGAGGTTGAATGCCACTTCATTGAGATCATGGCTTGTCCCGGCGGCTGCGTAAACGGCGGCGGTCAGGTAATTCAGCCTGCTGATGTTCGCAACTTTACGGATATCCGTGCTGAGCGTGCAAAGGCGCTTTACAGCCTTGATGATGCAAACAAGCTCAGAAAGTCGCATGAAAGCCCCGATGTCAAGGAAGTATACGAAAACTTCCTCGGAGAACCCGGAAGCCACATTGCTCATGAGGTTCTTCATACATCGTATAAGGCAAGCCACTTAAGCAAGTAACACCCATTATATAAAAGCAGGTCGCACTGTCACTAAATCAGTGCGACTTGTCTTTGTTTTGAAAAAATTACCGACGATAATAAAAGCCGTACAGATACTTTCGGATCTGTATGGCTTTTATTGTTTAAATATGCAGTCTTTTTATAATTTTATAAACGACTGAATTTTCAAGTACAAGCGGAGATTTATGTGCAAAAAATACTATTCCGTTAGCAGGTGCTTTTATCTCCTCGATAACGGTGCCCTCAAACGGATCAAGTATTTCTGCCATTGCTTCACCTTGTTCGACTTCATCACCCGGCTGTTTTATCCTGCGATAAATCCCGCCGCTCTGTGCGTGTATCGACATCAGGTGTTCTTCTTCCAGCGTAGTTGCCATATATCCGCCGTGACTCTGATATTTTATAACGCCCATTCTTGAGAGAAAACGCAATACAGCTCCGACGGCTATATGTGCAGATTCTTCATCAATATGCTCTGTTTCGTTTGTATAGATTGAAAAAGCGCTTGTGTCTGAGTTCTGCCAGTTGAAGTTAAGAGTTGCCGTGTCAAACGGTTTTGGTTTTCTGAGAAGAATATAAGGAAGGCCGAACAGATTTGCAAGACCGATATTTTTGTGTTCGGTATCCATCATCCTGACGTGCGGGATAAAGTCGCCCGAAATATAGAATGATGCGAATTGTACACCGTATTGATATTCCTTAATAAAATCAAAAATGCCCGCGGATATTCGCTGAGTTGTTTTGCCGTTTGCGTCACCCGGGAACATTCTGTTAAGATCAGTGTTATCTACCGACCAGAAGCGACGCTGAATATTCATAGAAAACGGATTGAGTGACGGAATTACCATGATCTGCTTTCCGTGCGCTATATCACCTTTTTTTTCGATGTTTGACAATGCCCTGATTATCTGTGAACATACATATAACTGCTGTACCTCATTTCCTCGCATAGCTCCTACGATACAACAGGTCTTTTCTCCCTTACCGAATCTGTATCCGTTTATCTCAAAATCATCACGATAAGGAGATTTAAGCGTTACTATATTTTCCTTTGTCATTTTCAGCACCCTCCCAGTATTCTCGCAAGAAGCGAACCTTCGTACACGACAGGATACTCGCGTAAAGTGAATACAATTCCGCTGCACGGTGCAAATATCTCCTGCTCTACCGTTCCTGTAAGAGGGTCAAGTATATCGCCTATATGATCGCCCTTTGATATTCCTGCCCAGTGCTTGATAGTCGGCATATATATACCGGATGTATCGGAATATACAAACGACACGTTGCCATCGGTCGATATTATCGGATGGGATACATTTCTTGTTTCTCCCGCCCATATGCCCATTTTTGACATGAGGTTGAAAATACCGTCAAGCAGCTGATCACCGTAAGATTTAGTGATACGCATACCTACTCCCATCTCGGCGACCAGAGTGGGTGTTCCTGCCTTATTGAGGCTGTGAGAAAGCGTTGCTTCCATAACTGTAACGCTTGAATGCACCCATATGAAGTCAACGTTCAGCATTTTTGCGTAAGGAAGCAGTTTAGGCGCGGTTTCTTCGGAAATCCTGACCTGAGGAATTTCTCGCAGGAATATATTGCTTGCGTGGATATCGATACATAAGTCGGCACCGTTTATGTCGTTCATAATTGCAGCCGCTATATGCTCGGCAACAGCTCCGTTTTCTGAGCCCGGGAATATCATATTCATATCAAGGTCAAATATCGGCATCTCACGTTTTATAGAATCCATACCGAGCGGGTTCATTGAGGGGTATATATCGACTATTCCTGTAAGCAAATGACCGTTTTCGCTAAGTCTTCTGCTGAGTTCATAACAAACATACTGTCCCTCAAGTTCATCACCGTGTATTCCGGTGACAATGCATATTCTTTTTTCATTGCCGGTAAGATTATAAGGTTCAAAATGGTTTTTCTTTATTCTCATTCGTTCGTTTACGGGCAACGAAACAGATACAACATCCTGTAACAAATGATTACCTCCGAATTTTTGATTATAAGATAAGTATATTCGTTTTCCGGGGTCTTGTCAAGATACGACTAAATAAGATACTCGGCGCGTATGCCCATCACCTGAGCAATTCTGAACGCGTTTTCTACCGAAATAGAGGTAAGCTTTGTCCTGCCGAGCTCATAATTTTCAATGGTCTTGAAGGCGATCTCTGTTTTATCAGAAAGTTCCTTGCGTGATATCCCGCATCTGCCGCGAAAATGGGTGATCCTGTTTTTTACACTGTCAATTTTAACTGTAGTTATCTCTTTACCGTTTTCGTCACAATATGTACGAGGATTTTTGGCTATGTAACTGTCGATCGCACCCATCAACCTGAGTGGTGAAGCGGCATAGTTCTGCTTTACAAACTTGTCAAGATTGATATCGCTTTTGAAAAACTCGCGGTAGTCGCCGGATTGAAGTATGTTTTTTCTTCCGTAGCTGTCAGTCTTGACATCTACATACAACCATTCAATATAGCTTTTAACAAACTCAACGGTATTGTTCATCTTACGTCTGCACTCACTGCAATAGTCGTTTATGCAATCGTTTATCGTGTTCTCGTATATGCCCTGCCTGAATATTACAGTGTCTGTATGCCCGCACGGCTTATGGTAGATCTCTATACTTCCGCCGACATATACATCGTCCTGAAGACCGAAAAGTTGCAGTACATTTATATTATCGTATTCGTTTTCTGCAAGTCTGTCAGCAAACTCTGTCTTGCTCATAATAATTGCCTCCGGATTTCTACACATATAAAAAAGGCACAAAACATTTCTGCTTTGCGCCTTTGCTGATATAATTATACATTAAATTGCGTTGCTTGTCAATAGATTTTGCGCCAAATTTGCAAGTACGGCACGCAAATTATGCATTTTCTGCGGTGCTCACGAATCAAACTGTGAGTTATACAGCTCGGCATAGAAGCCGTTTTTTGCCAAAAGCTCCTCGTGATTTCCCTGTTCGATTATATCACCGTCCTTAAGCACGAGTATAAGGTCGGCATCTTTTATCGTTGACAGGCGGTGTGCGATGATGAAGCTTGTTCTGCCCTTCATCAGATTATCCATCGCTTTTTGTATCTGTATCTCTGTGCGGGTATCTACTGAGCTGGTAGCCTCATCAAGAATAAGTATCTTGTTGTTTGCAAGAATTGCTCTTGCAATTGTCAGAAGCTGCTTCTGACCTTGCGATACATTTGACGCTTCTTCGTTAAGTTCCATATCATAGCCACCGGGAAGCGTTCTTATAAAGTGGTCAACGTGAGCTGCCTTTGCGGCGGCGATAACCTCTTCATCGGTAGCGTCAAGCTTGCCGTAACGGATATTTTCCATAATACTGCCCTTGAACAGCCATGTATCCTGAAGTACCATTCCGAACAGCTCTCTGAGTTCGCTTCTGTCAAAGTCGGCAATATCATATCCGTCAACGAGTATTCTGCCGCTGTTCAGCTCGTAGAAGCGCATGAGCAATTTTACAATTGTGGTCTTTCCTGCACCGGTGGGACCTACTATCGCGATCTTCTGACCCTGCTTTACTTCTGCATTGAAATCGTTGATGATTATCTTTTCCGGGTCGTATCCGAAACGAACATGCTCAAATGTCACATCGCCTGTAATATCAAGAGTCGTTACATTTCTGATATTACCCGATGTATCGGTAAGCATTGCGTGTTGCTTTGCCGTCTGTACCTCTTCGTTTTCGGAAAGAAACTCAAACACACGTTCCGCTGCAGCCGCAGTGGACTGGAGCATACTTGATACCTGTGCAAGCTGAGTTATCGGCTGTGTAAAGTTCTTTACATACTGGATAAACGACAGGATATCGCCGACCATAATAGTCCCGTTTGCGGCGAGGAAACCGCCGAGAACCGCAACTCCCACATATCCGAGATTTCCGACAAAGGTCATTACCGGCATCATTATGCCTGAGAAGAACTGTGATTTCCATGCTGACTTGTATAAAACATCGTTTGCTTCGTCAAAGTCCTTTATAACACGTTCTTCTCTGTTGAACGCCTTTATTATATTATGACCGCCGTATACTTCTTCGACCTGTCCGTTGATATGACCGAGATATTCCTGCTGTGACTTAAAATACTTCTGCGATATCTTTACAACGATCAGTACGAGTATAAGCGATATCGGCAATATCAGAAGTGCAACAAGTGTCATAAGCGGACTAATCGACAGCATCATAATAAGTACGCCGATAATAGTTGTTACAGATGTAACGAACTGTGTTATGCTCTGGTTCAGGTTCTGCGCCAGAGTATCAACATCGTTTGTTACTCTTGAAAGCGCTTCGCCGTGAGTACTGCGATCAAAATAATTCATAGGCAGACGGTTTATTTTCGCGATAAGCTCCTTACGCAGTCTGTAGCTTACCTTCTGTGAAACTCCTGTCATCAGCCAGCCCTGAATAAATGAACAGATACTGCTGATGAGATAGAAGCCTATAAGAAGAAGCAGTATTGAACCGAGCGCATCGAAATTCACATCACCTGTGCCGTTTACCTTAGCGATAATGCCGTCAAATATTTCGGTTGTGGCATTACCCATCAGCTTAGGTCCGATGATATTAAAAACAGTTGATGTTATTGCAAAGACCACAACAAAAATAAGCGAGAGCTTGTATTCACTCATATATTTTGCGAGTTTTAAGATACTGCCTTTGAAATCCTTTGCCTTTTCCACTGGAGCACCGGGGCCTCTTCTGTGAGAATTACTCATTGTCGGTAACCCCCTTTGCATTGTCTATTGCCGCCAGATCTTTTTGTGATAACTGCGAGTGAGCTATCTGCCTGTAAACCTCACAGCTTTGCATAAGCTGCTCGTGAGTTCCTATACCGGCTATTTTACCCTCATCGAGCACTACTATCTTATCTGCGTTAAGAATCGTGCTTATGCGCTGTGCAACGATTATTATCGTGCAGTCGTGAATATTGTCGGCAAGCGCTTTTCTGAGCTTCACATCGGTCTTGAAATCAAGTGCCGAGAAGCTGTCGTCAAACAGGTATATCTTCGGTTCTTTTGCTATTGCACGGGCAATTGACAGACGCTGTTTCTGTCCGCCTGAAACGTTAGTACCGCCCTGAGAAACAGGTTCGTTGTATTTTTGCGGCTTGCTGTCAATAAATTCAGACGACTGCGAAACGTCGGCGGCTAGCTTCACTGTTTTCTCGCTTGCATTTTCTGCGCCGAACTTAATATTGCTGTCGATAGTGCCTGAGAACAATACACCCTTCTGCGGCACAAGACCGATCACCTCGTGAAGAGAATGCTGTGTCACATCTCTTATGTCAGTACCGTCGATTGCAATCCTGCCTTTGGTAACGTCAAACGACCTCGGGATAAGGTTGATAAGCGTTGATTTGCCGCTGCCGGTGCTGCCGATAATAGCGGTGGTTTCACCTGCATTCGCGGTAAAGCTGATATCCGTCAGCACATCTTCATCTGCATCGGGATAGCGGAATGATACGTTTTCAAAGGATACATTGCCCTTGAGTGTGGATTTATCAAAAGTTCCTGCACCCGGTTTATCTTCTATGCTCTTCTTTGCCGTTATGACTTCATTTATTCTGTCTGCCGAAACTGCGGCTCTCGGGAGCATTATTGATATCATCGTCAGCATTAAAAATGACATTACTATCTGCATTGTGTATGTGATAAACGCCATCATATCGCCTACCTGGAGTGAACCGTCCGATATCTGACCGGCACCTATCCATATGATAAGAACCGTGATAAGGTTCATTATCATCATCATAAGCGGCATCATAAAGGTCATTGTGCGGTTTGTGAACAGCATTGTTGATGTCAGATCCTTATTAGCCTTATCGAAACGTCCCTCTTCATACCTTTCGCGGCTGAAAGCACGGATCACGGGAAGACCCGTGAGAATTTCTCTTGCTACAAGGTTCAGCTTGTCCACCAGCTTCTGCATAAGCTTGAACTTAGGCATAGCTATCTTCATAAGCACAAGTACAACTGCAAGTATAACAATAACCGCAAGTGCGATTATCCACGCCATATCTGTACCTGTAGTCAGCACCATAAACACGCCGCCAATGCCGAGTATGGGCGCATAGATAACCATTCTCAAAAGCATTACGATGACCATCTGTATCTGCTGTATATCGTTTGTGCTTCGTGTGATGAGGCTTGCCGTTGAGAACTTGTCTATCTCGGTGTTTGAGAAGCAGACTACATTCTTGAACACCCTTGCTCGTAAGTCCCTGCCGACCTTTGCCGCTGTAGTTGCCGCAAAAAAGCCTACAATTACAGACACAGCCATCATAAGAAATGCGATAAGAAGCATTTTTCCGCCTGTTGTAAGCAGATAGCTCTGCTGTAGGGCGTTCATATCAACGCCGAGAGATGAATATTCGTTCTTTATAAAAAGCACAGCCGATTGTTCGGTAATAGTTCCCGGCATATCCGATAATTTGTCAAGCGAAGCGGATAGATCGGTATTGTCCATAACGCCTGTGCCCGCAAGCGCGATAAGAACAGTAAGAGCGTTCGCCTTATCCACATCAATGCCGAGCGCTTCGCCTGCAAGCTCGTATGATGTAAACGGCAATGTAATACCCTGCTTTTCCACCATAGCCGAAAACTCGGAAAACGACAATTCACTCAGCATTTCTGCCGCTGTCATAGGTGATTTCACTGCGTCGATAAGAGCTTGCTTTTCCTCGTTATCAAGATCATTCAGAAAAAACACATCGTTGCTTTTTGAAGCGGGATACATATTTTTCTGTTCATCTGTACCGTTGCCTGCGCTTACGAGTTTATAGCTTTTTTCCAGGACACTTTTCTGTTCATCGTTCATAAATACTTTCAGCGCATTATAGCCGTCAACTGTAAGTGCACCTGCCGCCGCGTCTTCGATACCGCCGTTTTGTATACCGATATCTACTATATCCGATGTATACTGTGGCAAGGTAAGATCGCCCCACGCCTGAATTATAAGCAGGACGATAATAAGTAAAACCTGTGGTATACTGTTTTTCAGATACCCGAATATTTTAAACAAACCTTATGCTTCCTTTCACTTTGTCTTGAGTTCACCTGATTTTTCATAAGCATCGGCAAAACGCAATATCAGTTCAATAAGCTTATCAGTATCTTCTTCGCCGAGCATCTTAGCAATATTGTCAAGTCGTGTGAATATCTCGTCATATTTGGCTTTTACAGTAGCTCTACCGTTTTCGGTAAGCTTAATATATGTTACCCTTCTGTCATCCTTTAATACAACACGTTCGACATAGCCTTTATCCTCAAGCTTATTTATTGTCTGAGAGAGATTGGGTCTGGTGAAATTAAGATAGCAATTGAGCTCGCTGAGTCCGAAAAGCTCTGTACCGGGCTTTTCCGCCACTATCTGCGTCATTGCCCAGAACACACCGGTTTCGCTTGCGTTCAGACCCTCCATTATTCTGTACTGCCTTGGCTGAGCCGAAAACTTGCCAAGCGCAATTATAAGTCTCATTATTCTGTCGTCCATCTTAATATCCTCCTGTGACAAGCAGATTTTCCATACGATCTGCATTTAATCAAACCTCTTGCTTAACGAATGATAATATGGTATACTTTTTATGTTAACGGATTATAAATTTAATTAACTTCTTTGAACGGAGCAGAAATGAAAACAATTGATACCGATATAGCAATTATCGGCGGCGGCTCATCAGGACTTGTTGCAGGTATCGCCGCCTCTCGTTACGGCTGTAATAATATCACCATACTCGAAAAACTGTCCAGAGTCGGCAAGAAAATATTATCTACCGGTAACGGAAGATGCAACCTATCAAATACTGCGGTTTCTGCAAGAAACTATGACGGTGATACCGGGCTGCTGTCATATGTGAGCGGTGATATAGAAAGCTCGGAAGCATTTTTCTCTTCTTTGGGTCTTATCTGCAAAACAGATGATACGGGCAGAGTGTATCCTTACAGCAATGCGGCTTCATCGGTGCTTGACGCACTGCGTTTTGCCACCGATTTTGCTAGTGTCAATACGATATGCGACTGTCGTGTGACCGATATAATAAAGACAAAGCGCGGCTTTATTCTGACAGCGGGCGATACAAAGATAAGCGCAAAACGTGTGATACTTGCCGCAGGCGGAAAAGCCTCACCATCACTCGGTACAGACGGTGACGGATACGAGCTGTGCAAAAAACTCGGTCATTCGATAACGAAGCTCTACCCTGCGTTAGCACCGATAAGAACCGATGTCGGACTTGTAAAAGCAGTAAAGGGTCTGCGTATTGCCGCCGACGCTTCACTGATTATAGACGGTAAAACCATCGACAGGCAGTCGGGGGAAGTGCAGTTTACCGATGGGGCACTGTCAGGTATCTGCATATTCAATCTGTCGGCAGAAGCCGCAAAATATGTCAATAAAGGCGAGATATCGCTTGATACAGCACCGACACTCGGCAAAGAAGAGCTTTACGGCATAATAAAGAACGCGGCGGAAATAAGAGCAACTCTTTCCTGTGAGGAGCTTCTTACAGGTATTTATCACAAGCGTATAGGTCAGGCTCTGCTGAAAAAAGCAGGAATACCCTTTTCAAAGACCTGCGGCGAAATAACGCCAAAGGAAATATCTCTGCTGTGCTCAGCCGCAAAGGACAGCCGTTATCCTATAAAAGGCGTATCTGATTGGAGTCTTGCTCAGATTACTTGCGGCGGCATTCCGGCCGGCGAGGTTTCTGACACGCTTGAATCGATCAAAGCAAGTGGATTGTATCTATGTGGTGAGATACTCAATATTCAGGGAAAATGCGGAGGCTTTAATCTTGATTGGGCGTGGAAAAGCGGGTATACCGCAGGAATGAACGCAAGTCTTTCTTTATCGGAGTAAGTGATGATAAAATACAGCAATATAAAAATGCCGCTTGAACACACAAAAGATGATATAGCGGCATTTATAAGAAAAAAAATAAAGCTTGATACGCTTAAATCGGCAGACATTAAAATAATCAGACGTTCTGTCGATGCCCGTCACAAGGATGATATACATTTTGTCTACACAGTTGCTTTCCCATATGAAAACGAAAACGGTATACTAAGAAAGAACACAGGAAATAAAAGCGTTTCCTTATATAAAGAAATACCATATTCTTTTCCCGGAAAAGTAAGGCTGTCAAAACGTCCCGTGATTATCGGCTTCGGACCTGCGGGAATGTTTGCGGCGCTGTATCTTGCTCAGTGCGGTGTACGGCCGATAGTGCTTGAACGCGGGCTTGACGTAGACAGCCGCAAGGAAAAAGTTCGCTTATTCTGGGAGAAAGGTATACTTGATACAGAGTGCAACGTACAGTTCGGCGAGGGCGGCGCAGGTACTTTTTCTGACGGTAAGCTTAACACAGGCGTAAATGACCCGCTGTCAAGGATAGTGTTTGAAGAGCTTGTGCGTCACGGTGCACCCGAAGAAATTATATATGACGCAAAACCGCATATAGGAACGGATAAGCTGTCTGAAACGGTGAAGAGTATCAGAAACGGTATTATATCACTCGGCGGCGAGGTTATATTCGGCGCTAAATTCACAGGATACGATGCCGAAAACGGCTTGCTCAAGTCAGTGACCTATGAAAAAGACGGTACTGAATGCACTGTAGAAACCGATAAAGCTATTCTCGCCATTGGACACAGTGCGAGAGATGTGTTCTATATGCTGAAAAAACGCAACGTGACTATGCAGGCAAAAAATTTCTCGGTCGGTGTCAGGATTGAGCACAGACAGTGCGACCTTGACCGCAGTATGTACGGCGATATGAGCGGACACCCTGCACTTCCTGCCGCAGATTATAAGCTTTCTGTGCATGATGAAACAGGCAGAGGCATTTATACGTTCTGTATGTGCCCCGGCGGCGTGGTTACGGCTTCATCTTCTGAAGCAGACACTATCGTCACCAACGGTATGAGCTATTATGCCAGAAACGGAGAAAACGCGAACAGTGCCGTTCTTGTCGGAATTACACCCGATGATTTTGAGAAAAACGATATAATGGGTGGGATAGAGCTGCAACGGAAAATAGAGAAAGCCGCCTACAAAGCGGCCGGCGGTAATTATAAAGCTCCTGTCGCCTTAGTCGGTGACTTTCTCGATAAACGCGTTTCCGATAAATTCGGCAATGTAAATCCGACATATCCTATCGGTACAGCCTTTGTGCTCCCCGATGAATATCTGCCGGATTTTGTCTGCAATGCGCTGAGGTATGCACTTCCGCGGTTTGCAAAGAAAATCAGCTGTTTTGGCTTACCTGATGCCGTTATGACAGGACCTGAAACCAGAAGCTCATCACCTGTCCGTATATTAAGGGACAGCACACTTTCATCTGTCAGCGTGAAAGGCTTATACCCTTGCGGCGAGGGTGCAGGTTATGCAGGCGGTATTGTTACTGCCGCAATGGACGGACTGAGGTGTGCTATGGCGATACTCGGCAGAGATTTTGCAAAGCGCTAACTGCACAGGCTTTCCATATCCTTTTTAAGCCGTTTTATAATACGCTTTTCAAGGCGAGAAATATAACTCTGGGAGATCCCGATCATATCGGCGACCTCCTTTTGTGTTTTTTCGGGACGGTTGTTCAGCCCGAAACGCAGTTCCATTATCAGCTTTTCCCTTTCGTCAAGCTTTTCCACCGCTTCAAGCAGTACACGTTTTTCCGCTTCATTTTCAATATTGACGCTTACGGTATCATCATCTGTGCCGAGAATATCCGATAAAAGCAATTCGTTACCGTCCCAGTCTACATTTAGCGGTTCGTCTATCGATACCTCAAATTTCTGCTGATTTGTTTTTCTGAGATACATAAGTATTTCATTTTCAATACACCTTGACGCATAAGTTGCCAGTTTGATGTTCTTCTCGACGCTGAATGTGTTTACTGCCTTGATAAGTCCGATAGTTCCGATCGATATCAGATCTTCTATGCCGATGCCGGTGCTCTCAAATTTCTTTGCTATGTAAACAACAAGCCGCAGATTATGAACAATAAGCGTTTCTCTCGCTTTTTCAAAGTCATTTTCAAGCATCGCAAGCGTTTTTGCTTCTTCCTCTTTGGAAAGCGGAGGAGGTAAGGTTTCTGCTCCGTTGATATAGTCTATTTCGCATTTTCCTACACCGGACATACGCAGTTTTTGTATCAGCTCGCCGATGATCTCAATTATTTTCAGCATACTTTACACCTCACACAAGTATTTTCGGATTGAATATTGCTTCATATTCCTGTTTTCCGCCTATTACCACACCGATAAGGACATTAACAGGATACTTTTTTTGCCTTTCATCATTTATAATAACGCTGTCGGCTCTGAATGTGCAGATAAATCCGTCCTTTCCGACTGTTGAAAACGGCATAATGCGTATGCCTTTAATCATTTCCGCACACAGCTCCGACAAGTCCTTACTGCTGTCTATAGCCGCAACTGCCGGAGGCGAAATATCGGCGCATATATCCTTCCTGCATACTATTACAGGCAGCCCGCTGAAGCAGTCTACAAGTCCGTTTCCGCTGTCTGCAAGTGCCGACAGTATGCACCGCTTTCCGTTGTTATGAATTTCCACCGTGTATTTCCGGTCGGTTCTGCCGTTTCTGTCAAGTGTGAACCTTATTATCCTCATTACCGTATAAGCGGCACAGGTGCATAAAATAACCGTCATTGTATCTATACCGAAATACACAGTACCGTTTATAAAAAGCATTTTCATCGGAGCGGCAAACAGCCATACACACAGCATAAGACCGGAAAACAAAAAATTCACAAACATCAAGAACAAAACACTTTTCATATACTTCAAAAAGCCGCCGTAACCGAACGCAGTCAGCGTTATAATAAAGCACAGCGCTATTTTAAGCATTGTAAGCGTGATCACCATATCCTGCGGTATGAATATGCTAAGAGATGCCGCACCTCCTATTCCTGCGGATATAAGCTTTCTGTACCATATGATTTTGCGGTGAGTAAGAACCGATACAGCAAGTATCTGAAAATATGTAACGTACAGATTTATCAGTACAAGCACGTCAAGATAAATTACCATTTCCAAGCCCCTCATTTATTATAGGACAACGGAATGGAAAAAAGTGTCGGTTTGTGATAGTAATATAAAAACAGTCCGGGAAGTTTTGCTTTTCCCGGACCGTGTATATATTTTTACGCTTCGTTTTTTCTTGTGAGCAGCATTTCCGCATTTTCAAGCGATATCGGGTCGTTTTCGTCACCCGATATGATCCTTGCTATCTCGTGCTTCCTGCCGTCAAAGTCGAGCTTTGTAACCGCTGTATATGTACGCTTGTCATCGCTTGTTTTCTTGATAAGAAGCTGTGTGTCAGCCATAGCCGCTATCTGCGCAAGATGAGTTACACAAAGTATCTGACGGTTCTTAGCCGCCTCGTGAAGCTTTATACCGACTTTAGTAGCCGCTCTGCCGCTGATACCCGTATCTATCTCATCAAATATCATAGTATGGAGCTTATCTGTATCGGCAAGGACATTCTTTATGGCAAGCATAATTCGCGACAACTCACCACCGGATGCTATTTTGCTCATCGGTTTAAGTTCTTCACCCTTATTTACGGAAATAAGCATCTCGACATTATCCATACCGCTCAGTGTGACCTTGTTTTGCGTTATATCAAACACAAGCCTTATATCTGGCATATCAAGGAATGCAAGCTCGGCTGATATTTTTTCGGCAAGCTTTTCAGCCGCTTTTTTTCGGCTGTTTGTAAGCTCTGCGGCAAGGTGTTTTACTTTTTCGCCCGCCTCTTTTTTCTTTTCGGTAAGCTCATCGATTATATCATCGCCGTTATCGATCTCATAAAGCTCCGTACGCCATTTTTCGGCATTTTTGAGTATCTCTGAAAGTTCCGTGCCGTACTTTCTGCGAAGCCTTAATATAACGCTCAGTCTTTCTTCGTAAATACCCGCTAAACCTGCCGTATCTTCATCTTCATCAGGCATATGCTGACCTAGCTCTTCTCTGATATCTTCCAGCTCTACAAGCATATCGGTTATTCGTTCCGATAATTTTTCAAGCTCAGGCATAATATCACCGAGCGATGAAATACAGTCACGACAGCGTTCGAGGAGCGAATAGGCGCCATCCGTATCATCGTCACCGGATATTGCAGCCTGTGCATTATACAGATTTCCGCTGATATATTCCATATTACGCAGCTGTTCTAGCTTCTGCCTTATCGTTTCTTCTTCATCAGCGGAAAAATCGTATCTGTCAAGCTCTTCAAGTCGTTCTCTGAGCAGCTCTGCTTTTTCAAGCGACTCAGTCTTCTTGCGGCTGACTTCCTTTATCTTACGCGACAGCACCGAAAATTCCTTGAATGCTGCACCGTACTCTTTGAGCAGTTCTTCGTTTTTGCCGTAATTATCAAGGATTTCCCGCTGATTGTCACTGTCCATCAGAAGACGGTTATCATGCTGACCGTGTATGTCGATAAGCTCTGCGGCAATATCGCGTAATATTGAAACAGTAGTTGCCCTGCCGTTTATTCTTGCAGTGCTTTTTCCGTCAGAATGTATATCACGCTGCAATAAAAGCTCGTCCTCGACAGAAAAACCGTTTTCTGAAAGCTTGTCGACAACGGTCTGCGGCAGATCGTCAAAAAGACCTGTAACAACTGCCTTATCTGCTCCCGCTCTGACAATATCCTTACTTACCCTGCCGCCGAGTATTGCGTTTATGCCGCCTATAAGTATGCTCTTACCTGCACCTGTTTCGCCTGTAAATACATTAAGCTTATCATCAAAGGCGATCGACGCCTTTTCGATAACCGCAAGATTTTCAATTGACAATTCTCTTAGCAAAACGCCGACCTCCTTACATTAAAGTAATTCCTTAAGATGACGCGTGAGCATTCTAGCATCACTCTCTGTGCGCGTCAACACGAAAATCGTATCATCGCCTGCAATAGTGCCGACAACATATGACAAATTCATCATATCAAGTCCGGCACACGCCGCATTTGCAAGACCGCTGTGACATTTTATCGAAACGATGTTCATAGCATAGTCGATACTGACTACTGCCTCCGAAATGATATTGTGAAATTTTACGGTATGTACCTTTTCGGCCTTTGCGTAACAATTGATACCGTTTGCAGATACGGTTTTTTCTATGTTCATTTCGTTTATGTCACGCGATACGGTAGCCTGCGTTACGTCGTAACCGCGTTCCCGGAGCAGTTTAAGAAGCATCTCCTGCGTTTCGACTTCGTTTGTGGATATTATTCTCAATATCTCAGCTTGTCTTTTCTTTTTCACAATATCACCCCTCTGTCGATCATTTCAGCGGACGCATAAGCTTATTGTGAACAGCTTTATAAAAACTGCTTCCGTTTATATCGATCAGTGACAGCTCATGTTTTGAGCGTCTTATCTTTATCGTTTCGCCCTCGTTGAAGTCCATATCATCGTTGCCGTCTATACTTAGTGAAACACCGCTGTTTTCATACGCGGAAAAACGTACCGTTATCTCAGAGTCGGAAGAAAAGATCATCGGTCTTCCGAATAGCGAATGCGCGCACAGCGGAGTAAATTCAATACATTGCGCATCAGGTGATATGATAGGACCGCCGGCAGAGAGCGAGTAAGCTGTTGAGCCTGCCGGTGTGCTGAAAATTATACCGTCTGCCCTTATCTTTGTGACCTCGTACTCTTCGACCGATACAATAAATTCAGGAAGCTTTGAATACCGACACTTGCTGAACACAACGTCATTTATGGCACTGAATTTTCCTCTTCCCTCATACTCTATATCAAGCAACATTCTTCTGCTTATGCTGTAATCACCGGTTCTGAGCCGTTCAAGCGTTTCAAGCTCGTCACTTTCTATAGAAGTCATAAAGCCAAGCCTGCCTGTATTTATTCCAAGAAGGGGTTTTCCGCACATCGCGGCTTTCTGCCCCCATTTCAGAATAGTACCGTCACCGCCGATAGTCATAAACATATCACATTCGTTTATAAGCTTGTCAGTTTCACAATAGACTGCTCCGTCAACTTTGATAGCACTTTCATATTGCTTTTCAATAAGGGGCTGAAAACCGAGATCAATAAGCTTTGAGCAGGCGTCAGCTGCCGCTTTGCGGCTTCTCTGTTTACCAAGGTTTGCACATATCATTACTTTCAAAGCCTGTCACCCGCTTTCGGTCGTTTTAGAAATATCAGATATTCGGAATTGCCGTCACCGCCTGCGATAGGAGAAGCGATAACCTCACCGTGTTCAAAACCGAGTGTTGTCACAAATTCAGCAATTTCTTCACAGACCTTTTTTTGTACTTTGATATCACGCACAATACCGTTTTTGCTGAGATGCGCTTTTCCCGCTTCAAACTGCGGCTTTATAAGTGCCACGCACTCGCCGCCATCCTTAAGTAGTGCAAATGCAGTCGGCAAAACAAGCTTAAGTGATATAAAGGATACATCTATACTTATAAAGTCGACCTGCGGCAATATGCCGACACAGTTTCTTATATCGGTCTTTTCCATAGAAATTACTCGGCTGTCGTTCCTGAGCTTTTCATCAAGCTGGTCAGTACCGACATCTACGGAATAAACCTTTTCAGCGCCGTTTTTGAGCATACAATCGGTAAATCCGCCTGTAGATGCACCTATATCAATGCAGACAGCACCATCAAGATGCAGTCTGTAATGAGATAATGCTTTTTCTAATTTGAGTCCGCCCCTGCCGACATATTTAGGCAGTTCACCGATGATTTTTACGGTATCATCGTCATTTACAGTAAACGACGGCTTTGAGCATATCCTGCCGTTTACCTCAACACTCCCCTGTTTTATCAGAGTAGCGGCAAGACTGCGGCTTTTTACAATATTGTTGTCGGAAAGATAAACATCCAGTCTTTTTGGCATATTATCCTCCTATGATCTCTCTCATTGAGTCGGTATCAAGCTTCGCATTATGGAGTTGCGATGTAACGCTTGCATGGCGGATAAATCCGTCAACGGCAGTAATAGAAAATCTGCCCTTATATCCCGCAAGAGTTAAAGCGGTGCACAGCTTCTGTGCAATGCCGCCCTCTTTTTCGCCCTCTTCAAAGGCATATATTTCATCGTATTTAAGGCATATATCTATAATTTCATTAGATATGGGGTAAATCTTTATCGCTTGTAATATATCAGCAGTGTCGTTGAGCTCTTTTGCGTATGCGGCTATTCTACCGTATATGAAAACAAGCTTTTTATTTCTGCCTGAAATATATTTATAATCACAGTAATTATCGGTATCAGAATGCGAAAGCTCACAGCCTCTCGGATATCGCACCGCCGATATGCCTGTATCACAGTACAGAGCGTGTTCAAGACAGACCGAAAGCTCGGCTGTATCACACGGCGAATAGATAGTTGCGTTAGGAACGGTTGACAGCATAGCAACATCAAAAAGCCCGTGATGTGTTTCTCCGTCCTCGCCGACAAAACCCGACCTGTCAACGCCGAGAACAACATGACGGTTTTCTATAGCACAATCGTGTATAAGCTGGTCGTATGAGCGCTGTAAGAATGACGAATATACAGCGAAAACAGGAAGTTTGCCCTGACTTGCAAGTCCGGCACAGAATGTTACAGCGTGCTGTTCTGCAATCCCGACATCAAAAAAGCGTTCGGGAAAAGCCTTGGAGAAGTACTGAAGTCCCGTGCCATATTTCATTGCGGCAGTCACAGCGCATATATTCTTATCCTTTTCGGCAAGTGAAAGAAGCGTTTTTCCGAATGCTTCGGTAAAGCACTCGCCGTCACCTCCGCATTGATTTTTGGGTGGCAACCCATGATATTCGCCTGAATTATTTTCGGCAGGCGCATAGCCCTTTCCTTTTTTCGTGTAAATATGAACAAGGCACGGCTTGTGCATCATCTTTGCAACCATCAGTGCCTCTGTAAGCTCATCAAGATTATGTCCGTCAATAGGACCGAGATACTTGAAGCCGAAATTCTCAAACAGATTTGAGTGATAAATAGCAAATTTTAGCAACTGCTTTGTGCCTTTTGCCGCCTTACCGAGTCCTTTACCAATAATTGGAGTTTTATCAAGCACATTCTTGACGGAAGTCTTTGTGCTGTAATATTTCCTTGTTGAGCGTATCTGTGCAAGATACAGCGCCAGTGCGCCGGTATTTTTGGATATTGACATCTCATTGTCGTTTAGAACAACTATAAGATTGCAGTCACTTTTACCCGCATTATTCATACCTTCATATGCTTCGCCGCCGGTAAACGCACCGTCACCGATAACCGCGACCACGCTGTGATCGTCGCCGTTAAGCTGCATACCCTTTGCAATTCCGAGCGCCGCAGAAATAGAAATACTGCTGTGACCGCCGATAAAAGCGTCGTGCTCCGACTCTTCCGCTTTAGGAAAGCCTGACAGCCCGCCTTCACAGCGCAGTGTATTCATTTTTCCTGCTCTGCCTGTTATTATCTTATGAGTGTAGGATTGATGTCCCACATCAAAAACAAATTTATCCTTCGGAGAGTCAAAAACTGTGTGCATTGCCACCGTAAGCTCGACTGTTCCGAGATTGGACGCAAGATGACCGCCGTTTACTGTTACTGTTTTTACAAGAAGCTGCCTTATCTCTGAACACAGCTTTTTACGCTGTTCGGGGTTAAGCGACTTCAGGTACTCAGCGGACATATCGTTTTTCAATATCAATTTAATTCACCTGATTGATGTACTGTCAGCCGACTACCTGTATCGGTACAGCCATAGCTATAAGTATTCCGAGCAAAGCACCGCAAAGAACCTCAAGAGGAGTGTGACCTAAAAACTCCTTGAGTTCATGAATCTCTTCGGGCTTCTTTTCTTCTATCTCATCGACCTTGTCGTCGAATTTATCCATAAACTCTTCATCAAGCTCATTTACCACACGCCTTAAACGGTTGATCTCCTTTGCCTGAAGCCCTGCCGAGCGTCTGACACCCATAGCATCATACATTACGACCATTGCAAGTATCATTGCAAGTGCAAACTCCGGTGAGCATATGCCGCATACTCTGCAAGTTGTTATCGCTGTAGCACAGACAGTAGCCGAATGTGCCGATGGCATACCGCCGGCACCCGTAAGACGTTCCGCCTTAAAGCTCTTCGTCTTGATAAAATGTATGAATGTCTTTATTATCTGCGCAGTGCCCCAGCTTATAAGCGCAATAAGTAAAATTACATTTATCTGATCAGTTCTCATTTATATTGAACTCCTCAAGGTATAAATACCCTTATCATTTCTTTCTGCTTAAAAGCAGATCCGTCAGTTTTTTCAGAAATTCTGTATCGTCAAATTCCGCAAGTGCATTTTCCGCACCATGCGTATACTTTTCGGCAAGCTCTTTCGATTTTTCAAGTCCGAGCAATGTAACGCTTGTCGTCTTGTTCTGCTCTTCATCACTTCCTACAGGCTTACCGAGTTCTTCTGAAGTAGATGTCACATCAAGTATGTCGTCAACTATCTGAAATGCCAGTCCCAGTTCGTGAGCATACGCTGTTGCGGCGGATATCTTTTTCTTGTCAGCTCCTGCCGCTATGCAACCCATAACACAGGCAGCTGTCAGTAACTCCGAGGTCTTCATCTCGTACATTGAAATAAGCCCGTCAAGTGTATCAAAGTTGCCGTCGATATCGATCGTCTGCCCCTCTATCATACCGATAGTCCTGTCATAAAGTACCTGTATCATAGCGGCTTTTTTATCAGCAGAAAGGCTACTGTCACATATGATCTTTCCCGCATATGCTGTCAGCGCGTCACCCGCAAGAAGTGCTACCGCTTCGCCGTGAGCCTTATGACAGCTCGGTCTGCCTCTTCTCATATCATCGTTATCCATACAAGGCAGATCGTCATGTATAAGAGAAAACGTGTGTATCATTTCAATAGCGATCGCCGCCGGGAGTGCATCGGACGGATCTCCCCCGCACACACGGCACATTTCGAATGCAAGCACGGGTCTTATACGCTTACCGCCCGCTTCCAGACTGTATGCCGCCGCATCATAAAGCGCCTTGTATTTCGCGCCGCTGTCGCAGAACGAATTGCAGACAGCTTTCAGATGTTCCTCAAAATATTCGCGGTATGCCTTGAACATAGCCTCAAATTCTTCTTTTGTCGAAGGAGTGCCGATCAGTTTTATCTGCATATTACGCCTCTTCCAGCTTCTGCACAGTAAGCTTGGCTTCGTCAATATACTTGCGACAGAACGCGATAAGCTCCACCGCTTCTTTATAGCATTTCATCGAGTTGTCGAGTGTGATATCAGGCTGTTCCATCTGCACCGATATCTCGTCGAGTCTTTTCATCGCTGTTTCAAAGCTCATTTAATATGCACCTCATTGCTTTTTTTCTGTTTCTGTTATCATAGCTCTTGCAGTGCCGTCCGACATCAGTATTTCTACAGTGCCGCCGACAGATATATCATCAACGCTGTTTACAGCTTTTCCGTTTAAGGTAACGGCACTATATCCTCGTCTGAGTACATTCACAGGACTAAGCGCTTCTATCTTATCTGTGTAGCCTTCAATAAGCACCTCATTGCGGTGAACAGTTGCGCTTATTGCTGTTTTGATCTTGCTGCCGAGCAATTCAAGCTCTCTTTGCGACCGTTCAAGACGATTTATCGGGCTGTATGCCGATATATGTCGCTGATAGCCGTCTATCAGCTGTTCATACCCCTCTATCTGAGAGTGAACTATATCGCTGAGCTTGTCGTATGTCAGCTCTATATGTTCGCTAAGATCCTCACAGGTGATCGATGTGGCAATTTCAGCTGCTGCAGACGGTGTCGGCGCACGCAGATCCGCAACAAAATCCGATATTGTAAAATCCGTTTCATGTCCCACTGCCGACATTGTCGGTATTTCACTGCTGTATAGCGCTTTCGCGTATGCTATGTCATTAAAACACGACAAGTCCTCCGCAGAACCGCCGCCCCTGCCTATTATGATAAGGTCAGCGCCTGTCGTTTGTGCCGCCGTAATGCCGTTTATAAGTGTTGCAGGTGCATATGCACCCTGCACGGTCACAGGGATAAACACTACTTCAAGTATCGGTCTGCGCCTTGCGATGATATTGAGCATATCCTGAAGAGCCGCACCCTTTTCTGCCGTTATCAGACAGACCTTATGCGGTTGTTTCGGTATCGGACGTTTTCTGTCAAAATATCCGCCTGCTTCAAGCTCCCTCTTTGCCTTTTCAAAGGCAAGCGCAAGCTCTCCCTGACCCTTTTCGATGATCTCATTTACATATATCTGATTTGCACCGTCACGTTCATATACATTTACACCGCCGTGTACTATTACGCTCTGACCGCTGTACGGCATAAAAGTTAGACCTGCGGCTTTTCCTGCAAACATAACACATTTTATGGATGAAGTTTCATCCTTAAGTGTAAAATACATATGACCTGACGCTTTATGCAGAGTAAAGTTTGATATTTCTCCCGCAACATAAACATCGGACAGTGCTTTATCACCTTTTACAAGCATCGAAAGTCGTCTTGTGACCTGTGAAACGGTTACGGTAAAAAATTCAGACATCAGGCTGTTCCTTGTTGTTAAGACTATCCTTGTAGTAAGAATTGAGCACTCCGTTTATAAAGCGCACATCTGCCTTGTCCGTATATTCCTTGGCAAATTCTATCGCTTCGTTTATTGCAACCTTATCCGGAACTGACGGACAGTACTTCATCTCATAAACAGCTATCTTCATGATAGCAAGATTTATGTAGGAAATCCTGTCGAGCTTTCTTGACGGCGAATAGCTCTCTATTATTGCATTAAGCTCATCTTCGTGTTCTTCTACCCCGTTTGCGAGCTTTACCGACTGCGAGTTATATTCCATCTCAAATGATTCCTTGCAGTCCTCAAGCAGTTCATCAAGAGTTTCCGGATTAAGTTTTCTCTGGAAAAGGATCAGCAATGCCGCTTCTCTCATTTCGTGACGTGTAAGTTTTCTTTCTGCCATTTAATTTATTTTCCTTTATTTATTCAGCTGACTTAGAAAGCATAATATCAGCAATTTTTACATTAACCTTTGATACGGAAATTCCGGCCATGTTCTGTATAGCGGACTTTACGCTCTCCTGAACCGACTGTGCTACATTTTCCGCTTTAAATCCTTGTAATACGACAATGTTTACCGTAACTTCAACGGAATCGTTCTTAAGCACAGCCTTAACAGGAGAAGACGGCATAAGTTTTCCGGTGATCTGCGCCATATTCTTATCACTAACAACAAGATGTTCCCCCTCAGATGCAACACCCCTGATCTCTGTAGCAGCAACTTCTGCAATTTTTGTAAGTACGTCATTTGAAATTCTCAGGCTTGCACCTGTACGATTAACCTTTTTATTCATACTTATACTGCCTTTCCCGCAAGCAAATAAGTGCTGCGTTACAAGTTATGATTTTAAATGTGCCGGAGGGCACACTACACTACTATAATGTTATCATATACATTATACACCAGACGCAAGAAAATTACAAGTATATCGGGCAGATTTTATATCCGTATCACAGAAGCTGATTTCTGAGGTCCGGGGCGTCAAGAAGAACCCGTAAAGCAGTCACAGCAAGCATGGAATAGATGCTCTCATTATTGTTGCGACAAACAGGCATTTCAAATGGTTGTACTTCTCTGCCCGATAATGTTGTAAAAGTCCTGCCGAACGAAACGGTAACAGTGTCATCTGTAACGCTTGTATATGAAACCGTATCCATAACAAGATTACCGCAAGTAATTACATTATCGGTGACGCTTGCAAGGGCAGACATCTGTTCCTTATTCATAGCATTAGCAACAAATATAGCACTGCCCGGTATTATCGGGGGCAAACTTATGCACTTTTCGCCCAGAACGATTATGCAGTTTTCCGTTATCAGCCCGTTGAGCCTGTCGGTTCTCCATATATTGAGCGCTTGACCCGTACCGGTCTTGTACAGCGACCTTTCAGCACAAAAACGTATTTCAAACGAACCCGATAAGGCTTCGACCGCAAGCAACGACAGTTCTTCATGACGGTCGATTATTATAATGTCTGTCATATATACCTCCGTTTTCTGTATTTATATAATCTGCCTGCAAGGAGGATATATACAAAAAAATCCGCTCTGACAACAAAACGTCAGAGCGGTGCCGGAACAGCCGGAAAAAATTCTCCTCTTAAGTTACCATAAACAAAAGTTTATCGGCATTCAACGATAAACTTCATTGCTGTGCGTTCCTCGCCGTCGATGCTTACGGTAGTGAAAGCAGGGATGCACACAAGATCCACGCCGGACAATGCCATATAGCTTCTGGATATTGCTATAGCTTTTACTGCCTGATTAGAAGCACCTGCGCCAACAGCCTGAACTTCAACTTCACCGTTTTCACGGATAACTGCTGCTATCGCGCCTGCAACCGACTTAGGTACGGATTTTGCTGAAACTTTTACTACTTCCATTTTAAACCTCCCGGTAATTTATATTCAGTATCTGATCCTCTTTATTGAGGTACAGATACCTGTTTTTTCATCAACCGAAATAACCGCGCCACAGATATAATATCTGCCTTCTGCATATTCATATCTCTGCGGATATCCCGTTATCATATTGTTTATTATGATCTCTTTTTTGATGCCGAGAACCGAATCGATAACACCTGTCATACCGACATCGGTAATATATCCTGTGTGACCGTCAAGTATCTCTTCATCTGCTGTCTGGACGTGTGTATGTGTACCGAGCACGGCTGAAACCCTACCGGTAAGATAATGTCCGAGCGCCCTTTTCTCCGAAGTAGCTTCCGCATGGAAGTCTACAATTATTACCTTTGATTTGATTTCGCTCAGAATCCTGTCGATGCAGTGAAAAGGATTTTCAAGGTTCTGCATAAAAACAACACCCATAAGATTTATAACACATATCGAATATCTGCCGCGATCAAGTACAGTATATCCTTTACCGACTACTTCATCCGGGAAATTTGCCGGACGGATCACTATGTCCGATGTTTCGTAGAAGGCATCCATTTCCTTTCTTCTGAAGCAATGGTTTCCTGTTGTAACACAATCGATCCCGCTGTCAAGAAGGTATTTTGCCGTTACAGGCGTTATGCCGTTTCCGTCTGCGGAGTTTTCACCGTTTGCTATAACAGTATCAATGTTATATTCTCTTTTGAGAAAAGGCAATTTTTCTCTGAGATTTGCGCAGGACTTCTGTCCCACGACATCTCCTATAAAAAGGATATTCAATCAAACACGTCCTAAAGCTTTGTTATCTTTCGATTATCTGTTCTCTGTCAGGACCTACACCTACCATTGAAATATGACAATCGCAGAGCTCTTCCAGTCTTTCGATATACTTCCTGCAAGCATCGGGCAGTTCGTCAAAACTGCGGCAAGCTGAAATATCATCGTCAAAACCCTTAAGCGTTTCGTATACCGGTGTGCAATCTGCAAGTTCTTCAAGCGCTGCAGGGAAATTTTCGATAACAGTGCCATCAGGCTTTTTATAAGCAACGCAGACCTTGAGGTCGCCGATGCCACCGAGTGTATCCAGCTTATTGATAGCAAGTGAAGAAAGTCCGTTTACTCTGACTGAGTGACGTACGATTACAGCGTCAAACCAACCTGTTCTTCTGGGTCTGCCTGTAGTAGTTCCGAACTCGCCGCCCTTGTTTCTTATTGTTTCGCCTATCTCATCATCAAGCTCTGTCGGGAAAGGACCTTTGCCGACTCTTGTGGTATAAGCCTTTGCAACACCTATGATGTTAGATATTATCATAGGACCAACGCCTGTACCGACACAAACACCTGCAGATAAGGGGTGTGATGATGTAACATAAGGATAAGTACCAAAGTCAATATCAAGGAGCGTAGCCTGTGCGCCCTCAAACATTATCGTCTTGTTTGCCTTAGCGGCTTCATAAACGATAACCGATACATCATCTACATACTTTGCCAGACGCTTACCGTATTCGGTGTATTCCTTTATGATGGCTTCAATGTCATGAGGTTCGCCGCCATACACTTCTGTGATTATCTTGTTCTTGAGCTTGCCTGTCATTCTTGCCTTTTCAGCGAAAACCTCAGGGTGAACAAGGTCGTAAACGCGGATACCGCAACGTTCATATTTATCCATATAGCAAGGACCTATGCCGCGCTTTGTAGTGCCTATATCGGAATTACCTCTGAACTTTTCCGAAAGTCCGTCGAGCGTTATATGCCAGGGCATTACGACATGAGCTCTGGGATCTATCTTCAGATTATCAAAAGAAACGCCTCTGGATGAAAGGTTGTCGATTTCGGATAAAAGATCCTTAGGATCAAGAACAACACCTGCGCCGATAAGGCAGGGCGTGTTTTTATAGAGAATGCCCGAAGGAATAAGGTGAAGCTTGTAAGTCTGACCGTCATTCACTACAGTGTGACCTGCGTTGTTACCGCCTTGTGAACGCACTACAACATCAGCTCTTGATGCGATAATATCAATTATCTTGCCCTTACCTTCGTCACCCCATTGAGTTCCTACAACTATATTTGCCGGCATTGAAAGTCCCCATTTCTGTTTAAAAAAATATTATATTTGCAACGGGCGCGACAGCCCTTTGCATAGCACATTAACATTATAGCAAAAGAGAGTGAAAATTGCAAGTCTTTTTTGTTTCTTTCGCAAAAAAAGGCTCTGCATATGCACAAATGCGGCAAGCATATGACCTGCCGCATTTGCAATTATCAGTAAGAAGAAACACCGCTTCTTGTTACATATTCCTGTATTCCGTCAACAATAGCCTGTGCAATGCCGTCTTGATCGGTAGAATTTGCAAGCGCCATAGCATCTTCATAGTTGCTTACAAATCCCATCTCTATAAGCACAGACGGGAAATCCTGCTGCTTTGTCGTCCACATATAGCTGTACTGAGCACCTCTGTTACAATCAGCTCCGTCAGAATAAACACTGTTGCTGAAATAAGATGAAACGTGTCTTGTAAGCGACTCGGCAAGCGGCTGAGAATATGAAGTATAGTAATAGCATTCTGTGCCTCTGGCATCTTCCGAGCCTGCCTTGTTGGAATGGATAGCTATATAAAGGTCGCAGCCGTAATCTCGCGCATAATACGGTCTTCTCATCGTATCATAAAATTCGGACTCGGTATTGAGTCTTACAACATTTACGCCAAGCTCTTTGAGTTTGGCTTCAACAAGCTTTGCGACCGCAAGGTTAGCACCCGCTTCTTCGATATGACCTATAGCACCGGGATCGTCATAGCCGTATTCCGATACACCGTGTCCCGGATCGATTACTATAGTCATATTTGTGATATCGTTTGTGAGTATCTCAAACTTGAACATAAGATTGCCGTCAGAGTCATATGTAGCGCTGTTTCCCGCGTATACACCGGGCTGACGGAGCTTCAGCACAAGCCTGAACTTCATAACGCCGTCAACTTCCACCTGCTGCCATTCGCCGGCACTGAATACAGTACAGTTATCAAAATCGGGAAGTGATGTGACCGAAGTTACATTATCAAAAGTAACATAAATATATTGAGCGGTAAAATCATCTAAATTGAAATCGCCGTCAACGCCCGTATAATATTCATTGCCGATAGGAGTCACAGTGAAAGAAGAACGGTCTTCAAGCGACATCTGTATGAATGAATCGCCGCCCGAGTTGCCTATTGCCTTTACAACAAGCGGATTTTCGCCCATTCCGACACCGCTCACAAGGTCAGCGTCCTCCTTAAGGAAACGCTTGCCAGAGGTGGTCACATAATAATCGTCCCATTCGCTTTTATAATAGTCGAGTGTTCCCTCGGGAAGCTGTCCGACATTCGGAGGATTAACAGAATCTGTATTATTTCCGTCGTAAATATAAGCAAAATTCTTATTCAGCTTAACATAAGTAACATCTGTGTCTTCTGAAATTGCAGGCGAGAGCTTTCCGACAACTTCGGAGTCGCCGAACGAGCTCTGATCCGCAGGTATTTCATCGATGATTTCAACGTTTTTCTCAGGAAGCTTTACAGCGTTTACTGTTACCTCAGCGCCAATATATGTTCGTGAATATCCTGCATAAGAGGCTGATATTTCAATATTTCCAAGGTACTGCTCTTCATCGACAATTCCCTCGGGAACGGTAATCTTACCTGTAAATGCAGCATACGAGGAGTTGATATCAACTGCATCGGATTTAGCGTTTTCGGTAAGCTCAATAGTAGTACCGCCGAGAGTAGCGGTAGCGTATGAGCCTTTATAGGCGACAGCTAAAATCGATACGGATGTGCCTCCGTCAACACTCAGTGTCTTGCCCTCCGAAACCGAACTACCGACAGATTTCAGCACGTTGATGGTTCGCTCTATATTATAGTTTATCGTCTTGCCCTTGTGTGTAATGACGAAAGTATTCATTCCGACTTCAAGCTGCTTTTCAAAATAGAAGTTGCCCGCTTCGTTAAGCGTCAGCTTTTCACCGTCAAAATAAACGTCGAAGTTTTCATCGAATGTACCCATAAACGCAACAGATGTATCATCTGTAGAATAATTCGTATAATACGGCGAGGTCATTTCCAGATCCTCAAAAAGGCTGTCAACGTTTATCTGCTCATTGAAATATTTTGTCAGTGTATCGGTAGTTCCCATCGGGTTTTCTTCAAGTGATTTCTCGGAATAGAAAACACTGCCCGAATAATTATCAAGCTCATCGGCTTTTGCAAGCTGTTTTAAGAGCTGATCCTCAACTCCCCAGCCAGCTTCGTCCGTTCCTATTTTTTCGTTATGATGAACAATATACAACGGTATATCGGCTGTTTTGGCTACATCGCTCCACCACGAGCAAACCTCATCAAATCCAACAACGGCATCATCAAGCGAACCGGAAGCATTTGCCACGATAAAGTCCGCCAGTCCTTTTTCGACAAATGTCTTGGTATCGGCATAACCGTTATAATATGCCGAATATTTAGCGGAGGTATCGCTTCCTTTTTCGTTTCTTGATGAATTAGCCCAAACGTCTTTAGCATCCAGACCTACCGCTATCGAATTATCCGAAAGATGAATAACCTCACTGACTGTAGCGAATTTGTATTCGACACTGTCAAATAGCCAGTTTTTATAGCCTATCCCCGAACCCTTCTTCATGTATTCGTCATATACGGCGTTATTGTTTGAACCGTAAAATCCTGTAAGAATTATTCCGTTGCATCTGTACCTGAGAGCAAATTTATGCGCTTCACTCACCAGATAGTCATACTTGTCCTCGCCTTCCGGACAAGCTGACATTGCTCTGTTGACATCGAAATACACAAACCTCTGCATTCCCTTTTTTGTTGCGACAGCGAGTGCTTTTTCAAGCCTGTCACCATCTTTGTTCATATTTGTTGTGAAATATGAAACTTTCTTGTCATAAGGATTTATGTATACTCCGTTCATTCCGTAGCTTATAAGCGTATCAAGCTTAGCAGAAAAATTTTCGCTGAACTTCTCAGCTTCAAAATCGCCAAGATTTACTATTGTAGCTTTCAACTCATCCGACAATGTAAACTTCGGCTCGGCGGTTTGCGGCTTCGCCTGTTGCGACTGTTCGGTTGAAGCTTTTTCATCTGTATCGTTTTCCTGCGCCATCACGCTCATTTGTGAAAGCAACATTATCACAGACAAAGCGCCTGCAATTATTCCGACTGTTCTTTTTCTCATTTATTGCTCTTCCTTCCATGTTGACTGTCACTGTGTAAGGAGCGGCTTGAACGCCGCTATTTCGTTTTCAACAGCAGTTCCTACACTGCTGTCGGGTTCAAATATGAACTTATAGCTATAAAGTATGACACCGCCGTAGTTTGCGGTATTCTGTGACATTTCTATCTGTCGTTTAATGATCTGCGTATTGTTTATCCATTCGTATCTGCCGTCCCCTGCCCATTCGTCCTCAGTGCCTATTTTGTACACTGCAAGACCGGGTATAAGCGTTTTGCCTGTACCTGCGAGCATTTCGTCCCACTGTTCAACGACTTGCTCAAACGGCTGACCGCTATTATCAAAACCGTAATAGATCTGCGGTGCCATGTAATCAACATAACCGCTTTCCTCAGACCATTTCTTCACGTCCGCATAAAGCTGTGTTTCGTTGTTAGTTACATTTCCCTGTGCGCTGACTCCGAACAATGCAGTCGGATTGTGTGACTTCACCGCGTTGTACATACCCGCTACCATGCGGCTGCAATTATCCAGCCTGAACTGCGACAGACTGCTGTACGAAGAAGCGCCAAAAGCAATGCTGTCAAATGTTTCATCGGTTGTAGGGTAAAAATAATCGTCTATATGAACACCGTCTACATCATATCTCGAAACAAGCTCTGCCGCTCCGTTTGCAATAAGGTCTGTTACCTCCTTATACGCAGGGTTGAGCCACCAATATGAGTTTACTTTGACAATGTAGTCGCCGTCTTTGGTATCATACCACTGACCTGTCTTATATGATGTGCTGACATAAGGAGCATCATCTTCCTGATAGCAACGCAACGGGTTGACCCACGCCTGAAATGATATACCTCTTGCGTGAGCTTCTTCTATCATTATGTTGAGCGGATCATAGCCGGGATCTTCTCCGATATAGCCTGTGCAGTATTTCGACCATGGAAAATAGTCGGATTTATATATTGCATCGCCGAAAGGGCGGACATGAACATAGACCGTATTGATGCCAAGCGAAAGACAGTTATCGTAATACTCACCTATACCGCTTCTGAGCTGTGACTCGCTTTTTCCGGTAAGAATCGGGTACAGTTCGGAATACCATATCCATACACCCTTCACCTCGTTATAATTCAGCGCCGTGTAGCTGTTTACAGGCAGACTGTCTGTAGATGAAGGAACGCTGTCGCTGTCAGGCTCGGGCATAGGTTTTTGTGACGTGCTTTCGGTTGTTTGAAGCGCGGTCGCGGGTGGCTCGGTTTTGGTTTCGACTATCGAAACCGGCGGTTTCGTACTGTCCGGAATAGAATAGATCGTTTCTTCTGACGGCTCATCGTACGAGTTTTCTTTATATGAGGTTTCGGAAGAAGACGCGGTCGTTTGTACGGTTTCAGGCTTCGTTTGCTGTGAAGCAGCCGCTTTTGTCGTTGATGTAACGACAGTCGTCTGATGAGAGCCTGTCTGATCTGGTATGCTTTCTGCCGGCTTTATCTCGGTTTTGCTAAAAGCGACCCCACTTATTATATTTCCATTGCATTCGATGTCGGACGCTTTGTTTTCAAGTATTATAGCCTTGCCGCATCCGCTTGCCAGTACCGACACCGCTGCAATAATTGCTGTTAATGTTATTTTCTTTTTTACGGACATATATTTTCCTTTCGGTAATTTTTTACAATCTGCATTAAAATACGCCTCGTAAAATTCCCCGCAAATACAGGATATACATTTGAATTATACAATAACTCCACTGTTGAAGTCAACTGTATCGGGTTAATTTTCTCAAATTTGCACTTACGGATAAAATTTTCTATATATCCGATAATAAACCGTATTTGAGCTTGTGCAATATGACTAAACGAAATTTGCAATTCTTATTCTTCATTCTTTCATAAAGCTGTGCAGATTCTTGACTTTTACTTTAATATAATGTATAATTAACTGTAATCTTTTTTTCAGGAGGACAAAAATGGGAAACAACGAAAGCAAGGGACTTACCCTTACCGAAAAAATCATCAAGGATCACATAATTGACGGTGAGATGATAAAAGGCACAGAAATAGGTCTGCGTATCGACCAGACTCTGACTCAGGACGCTACCGGTACAATGGCATATCTTCAGTTTGAAGCTATGGGCATAGACAGAGTAAAGACAGAGCGTTCGCTCGCTTATATCGATCACAACACGCTCCAGTCAGGCTTTGAAAATGCCGATGACCACAGATACATAGGCAGTGTTGCAAAGAAGCACGGAATTTATTTTTCACGTCCCGGCAACGGTATCTGCCACCAGGTTCACCTTGAACGTTTCGGCAAGCCTGGCAAGACCCTTATCGGCTCTGACAGCCACACTCCCACAGGCGGCGGTATCGGTATGCTCGCAATGGGTGCAGGCGGTCTTGACGTTGCTGTCGCAATGGGCGGCGGTGCATATTACATAACAATGCCCAAGGTAGTAAAGGTAAACCTCACAGGAAAACTGAACGACTGGGTTTCCGCAAAGGACGTGATCTTAAAGGTACTTCAGATAATGTCCGTTAAAGGCGGTGTGGGCAAGGTTATCGAATACTGCGGCGAAGGCGTAAAGAGCCTCAGCGTACCCGAGCGTGCAACAATTACCAATATGGGCGCGGAACTCGGTGCTACAACATCTATATTCCCCTCCGATGAAACAACTCTTGCTTTCTTGAAGGCGCAGGATCGTGAAGAAGACTTCGTTGCTCTCAGCGCAGATCCCGATGCCGTATACGACGAAGAGATCAACATTGATCTTTCCGAGCTTGTTCCTATGGCAGCTTGTCCTCACAGCCCCGACAATGTAAAGACTGTTAAGGAGATCGGTGCTATCAAGATAGATCAGGTATGTATCGGTTCATGTACCAACTCCTCCTTACAGGATATGCTGAAGGTTGCTCATATATTAAAGGGCAAGACGGTACATCCCGATGTCAGCCTTTCGATTGCTCCCGGCTCAAAGCAGGTCTTCAATATGCTTGCAGACTGCGGCGCATTATCGATACTCATCAGTGCCGGTGCAAGAATACTTGAGAGTGCCTGCGGTCCGTGCATAGGTATGGGTCAGTCGCCTAATTCAAAGGGTATCTCACTGCGTACCTTCAACAGAAACTTCTTAGGCAGAAGCGGAACAAAGGACGGTCAGATCTACCTTGTTTCTCCCGAAACAGCCGCTATCTCGGCGCTCACAGGCGTATTCACAGATCCCAGACTTGCGGGAGATATGCCTCCTTATATAATGCCCGAAAAGTTCCTGATAAACGACAATATGGTAGTTCCTCCCGCTTCGCCCGAGGAAGCTCCCGATGTAGAAGTCCTCAGAGGACCCAACATAAAACCGTTCCCTGTAAATGTTCCTCTCGCTGAAGATATCAAGGCCGAGGTTTCTCTGAAGGTCGGCGACAATATCACTACAGACCATATTATGCCTGCCGGCGCAAAGATATTACCTCTGCGTTCAAATATCCCCGCGATTTCGGAATACTGCTTTACCGTATGCGACGAAACATTCCCGACAAGAGCAAAGGAGCTCGGAAAGAGCATTATTGTCGGCGGCGCTAACTACGGTCAGGGCTCATCAAGAGAACACGCAGCTCTCGCCCCTCTCTACCTCGGCGTAAAGGCTATAATCTGCAAGTCGTTTGCCCGTATCCACAGACAGAACCTTATAAACAACGGCATTCTTCCTCTGTGCTTTGTAAATGAAGCCGATTACGACAAGATCGACCGTGACGATGTTCTTGAACTCCCTGGCATAAGAAACGCTATAGAAAACGGTACAAAGATAACCGTAAAAAATATAACAAAGGGTACAGAATACGAAGTTACCTGCGAATTATCCGAGCGCGGCAAGGGTATGATGCTCGCAGGCGGTCTGCTTAACTATACCAAGCACAATAAGTGATTTCGAAAGGAACAGCAACTATGGCAAAAATTCAGATGACCACTCCCATCGTTGAGATGGACGGCGATGAGATGACCAGAATTATCTGGAAAATGATCAAGGACATTCTTATCTGCCCTTACGTCGACTTAAAGACAGATTATTACGATCTCGGTCTTGTTCACAGAAATGAAACCAACGATCAGGTAACGATCGATTCCGCAAACGCCACCAAGAAATACGGCGTTGCGGTAAAGTGTGCTACTATCACTCCCAACGCACAGAGAATGACGGAATACAACTTAAAGGAAATGTGGAAGTCGCCGAACGGCACTATCCGTGCTATCCTTGACGGTACAGTATTCAGAGCGCCCATTATCGTAAAGGGTATCACTCCTCTGCTCCCCGGCTGGAAAAAGCCTATAACTATCGCGCGTCACGCTTACGGCGATGTTTACAAGAACTCCGAAATGAAGGTTGCCGACGGAAGCACAGCAGAGCTTGTTGTAACCGATAAGGACGGCAACGAAACAAGACAGCTTATCCACAAGTTCAGCGGCTCAGACGGCATCATTCAGGGACTTCATAATATAAACGCAAGTATCGCAAGCTTTGCAAGAGCCTGCTTCAACTTCGCGCTTGATACAAAGCAGGATATCTGGTTTGCAACTAAGGATACTATTTCCAAGAAGTACGACCACACATTCAAGGATATTTTCCAGGAAATATTTGACAATGAGTATAAGGAAAAGTTTGATGCCGCAGGTATCACATACTTCTATACACTGATCGATGACGCAGTAGCAAGAGTTGTACGTTCTGAGGGCGGCTATATCTGGGCTTGCAAGAACTATGACGGTGACGTTATGTCAGATATGGTAGCTACAGCTTTCGGAAGCCTCGGTATGATGACATCGGTTCTCGTTTCACCCACAGGCGTTTACGAGTATGAAGCCGCACACGGCACAGTAACACGTCACTACTACAAGCACTTAAAGGGCGAAGAAACATCTACAAACTCGGTAGCTACTCTGTTTGCATGGACAGGTGCGTTAAGAAAACGCGGCGAGCTTGACGGCAACAAGGAGCTTTCCGACTTTGCGGACAAGCTTGAAAAGGCTACTATAAAGACGATTGAAGACGGTGTTATGACCGGTGACCTTTATGTACTTTCAAATCTTGAAAACAAGAGAAAGGTTAACACAGAGGACTTCCTGCTCGAAATCAATAACAGACTGAAAGAAACTCTGTAATTCAATAAATATAAGAAACTGTAAGGAGGCAGTACCTTGTCGAAAAGCATCAACATATCTAACTCAGTAATACGCAGACTTCCCCGCTACTACCGCTTTCTCGGCGAACTGGAGGATCAGCTGATCTCTAAAATTTCTTCAAGGGAATTGTCGGAGAGAATGCACATTACCGCGTCACAGATAAGACAGGATCTCAATTGCTTCGGTGGTTTCGGACAACAGGGCTATGGCTACAATGTTTCCGAGCTTCGAAAGGAGATTGGCCGTATCCTCGGAGTTGACAAGCACAGAAAAACCATTCTTATCGGTGCGGGTAATCTCGGTACTGCTTTGGCAGTTCATATCAACTTTGAAAAGAGCGGATGCAGCCTTGTCGGCATATTCGACTCCAACAAAAAAATAGTCGGCAATCCTCTCGGAAAGCTTAACATCACTGATATAGACGACCTTGAAGACTTCTGCCGTGAAAACAAGCCGGAGGTTGCAGTTCTTTGCATTCCGAAATCGGTCACTAAAGAGATAGTAGACCGACTTACCGAGCTTGGCGTCAGATCGTTCTGGAACTTCTCCCACTATGATATTAACGTTGAGCACAAAAACATAATCGTGGAAAATGTACACCTCGGCGACAGTTTGCTGACGCTTTCATACGGTGTCAACAATGATCTTGACAACAACAAATAAAGAAAACCGGGGAATTTATTTCCTCGTTTTTTTTGCAAAATAACGGATTTTATTTCATATTCAATAGACAAACGGTTTTGTTTGTGGTAAAATAGAAAATGTATAGATATAAAGCAACCGCAAAAGGAAGGTAACAAAAATGAACGAATCAGAAATTCTGATGGACGTACACAATCACTCAAATCTGTCGCCCGATGGAAGCAACGAACCGGAAGAAATGGTCAGACGAGCGACAGAGCTTGGTATCAGATATTACTCGCTTACAGATCACCTTGAAATAAATAAATTCTACGATGAAGAATACCTCTATGAAGAACCTGTAAAACGAGCGTCAGAGATCTCTCCCGCCCTTATTAAAAAGTATGCGGATAAAATAAATATGGCATACGGTGTCGAGTTGGGTCAGCCGTTACAGGATATGGAGCTGACAAAGAGAATGCTATCAAGCTATGATTACGACTTTATAATCGGCTCACTTCATATGTGCAACGGTTGGGAGGATTTTTATCTGCTCGATTATAACGAGGTACAGCCGGAAATGATAATGAAGCTGTACTTTGAAGAAATGCTCGAAATGGCTCGCTGGGGTGAATTTGACGTACTGGGTCACCTGACATACCCTCTGCGTTATATCGTAGGTGAATCCGGAATTTACATAGATATGAGCCGTTATCTGCCGATAATCAAGGAGATATTCTCAACACTTATAAAAAATGATATAGGTATTGAGATCAATTCAAGCGGACTCAGACAGAAAATAGGTCTTACATTGCCTGATGAATACTATGTAAGACTTTATAAGGAACTTGGCGGTAAGATACTTACAGTCGGTTCTGACGCACACTGCACCGAAGACCTCGGAAAAGGTATACCCGAGGCTATAGAACTTGCAAAAAATGTAGGCTTTACCGAACTTGCATTTTTTAAGAAACGTAATCCCACATTCATAAGCATAAAATAATTCGGAGGATAAGATTATGACAAAGAAAGAAAAGCTTGTTGACCTTTTAAGACAGGACGCCAGACTTTCAAACGAACAGCTGGCGGTGATGCTTGACACCTCGGCCGATGATGTCGCGGCGATGATAGCGGAGCTGGAAAAGAGCGGAATGATAATCGGCTATACCGCAATTATAAATGAAGAAGAATTTGACAGGAACTCCGTCTGCGCATTTATCGAAGTCAGAGTTTCTCCCGAGATACAATGCGGTTATGACGATGTAGCCGCAGTTGTAGCTCAATACGATGAGGTTTCATCGGTGTACCTGATGAGCGGCGGTTATGACCTTGCCGTAACTATAAAGGGCACAAATCTGCGTGATGTAGCTATGTTTGTAACGGACAGACTAGCGCCTTTAGGCGGTGTCCTCAGCACAACGACACATTTCATTCTGCATAGATATAAGGAAAAAGACAAGATGTTCTTAAAGAACACAGATGAAAGGAGTTTGGTATCTCCGTGATGGATTATGAAAATATACTTTCCCGAAAGGTGCAGGATCTGCAGTTTTCGGGTATAAGAAAGTTTTTCGACATAGCCGCAAGCTATGATGATGTTATATCTTTATCGGTCGGTGAGCCGGATTTTAAGACGCCATGGGCAATAAGAAAAGAAGCAATAAGAGTTCTTGAAAAAGGACGTACAAACTATACCGCAAACGCAGGACTTGCCGACCTTCGTATTGCTATCAACGACTATATCAATGACAGACTGCACGTCAGCTATGACCCTATGCACGAGATACTTGTAACGGTCGGCGGATCGGAAGCGATAGACCTTGCGATAAGAGCACTCATTGATACGGGCGATGAGGTACTTATCCCTCAGCCGAGCTTTGTCTGTTACGGCCCTATCGTAACGCTCGCAAACGGCACGCCCGTTGCCATAGAAACTACTGTTGAAAACGGCTTCAAGCTGACAGCAGAAGCTCTGAAAGCACATATAACCCCGAAAACAAAGGCTCTCGTACTTCCCTATCCTAATAATCCCACTGGTGCGGTTATGAGAAAATCCGACCTTGAGGCAATTGCTGAAGTGATAAGAGAAACAGATATAATCGTTATTTCTGACGAGATATATTCTGAGCTTACTTACGGCAACGAAGAGCACTGTTCTATTGTCGATATTGACGGTATGAAAGAACGCACCGTTCTTATAAACGGTTTCTCAAAAGCGTTTTCAATGACCGGTTGGCGACTCGGTTTTGCCGCAGGTCCCGCGCCTATTGTTACCCAGATGCTCAAGATCCATCAGTACGGCATAATGTGTTCGCCTACAATGAGCCAGTACGCGGCAGTAGTAGCACTGAAAGACTGCAAAAAGGACATTGAATATATGCGTAACGAATACGATATGAGAAGACGGCTTATCGTAAAAGGCTTCAATGAAATGGGCCTTGATTGCTTTGAACCGGAGGGCGCGTTCTATATCTTCCCGTCAATAAGGAAAACAGGGCTTTCGTCACAGGAATTTTGCGAACAGCTGATAGAAAAGCACAGAGTCGCTGTTGTCCCCGGTGACGCTTTCGGAAAATGCGGCGAGGGATATATCCGTGTATCATATGCATATTCACTTCAGCATATCAAGACAGCGCTTGAACGCATAAAACTGTTTCTTGAAGACCTCGGTGTACTGTAATCTATGAAAATAAAAGTAAGAGTATACGCAAAGCTGAATTTGTATCTGGATATAACAGGCAGACTGCCGAGCGGCAGACACTCGCTGAATATCGCAACACAGAGCGTAGATGTGTACGATGATATAACGGTGCGCGTTCTCAGCACCGACAGCTTCGGTTGCAGGATAACCTGCGACACCCCCCATATTCCTTGTGATGAAAGAAATATCGTATGGAAAGCCGCAAAAGCCTTCTTTGACGTTGCAGGTATTACCGCGGAAATTTCTGTAGATATAGAAAAGCACGTCCCGCTTATGGGCGGAATGGGCGGTTCTTCTGTTGACGGTGCAGGAACGCTTGTCGCACTGAATGAGCTGTTCGGCAAAAAGCTTGATACAGATGCACTTTGTGCTATCGGCAACAAAATCGGTGCAGATGTTCCTATTTGCCTGAAAGGCGGAACGCAGTACAGCATTTCAAGCGGCGATATGATAACTGCCGAGTGTGCGCATAACTGCGTATTTCTCTGTATTTATCCGGATTTTACGCTCAGCACCGCAGAAGCTTATACAAAATATGACGAAAACCCAACCGTGATAAATCCTCATTATGCTGATTTTGTAAGCAGTATAGTCTGCGGCAGTCTTTCAGACGGTGCTAAATACATAAGCAATGTATTCACAGAGATCTATCACGACAGACGCATTGATGAAATCAAAAACGATATTCTGTCGGCAGGTGCGATATCGTCCGAAATGACAGGAAGCGGAAGCGTTGTTTTCGGTATATTTGAAAGTGCAGAAAAAGCCGGAGCGGCAATGGATATTCTGTCCGAAAAATACCACGATGTTTTTACAGCTTATCCCATTGATTGCGGCGTAGCGGTCGTTGAACGGTAATTTAGCATAAACGCTTGAAATTTACCGTGAAATATAGTATAATTATTAAGTCCGATTTACAAGGAGGTAAAGTTATGATCACTATAAACAACCACTTAGGAACGATCACCTATTCAAAACAGTTCTTCTACAGCCTTATCGGCGGAACTGTTACCAATTGTTTTGGCATAGTAGGAATGAATGCTGTTGACGCAAAGCAGACATTCATCGAAAAAGTACCTCTTAAATTCGTCAAGAAGTTTGCCGACAAGACCATTCTTTCCGAAAAAGGTGTTACGGTAAAATATAAAAACGACAAGTTGTATATCGACCTTCACATTTCCGTAATGTATGGCGTTAATGTGTCAACGATAGTAAAGAGTATCATTCATAAGGTAAGATTTGCAGTTGAGGACGAAACAGGATTTACCGTTGATAAGGTAAACGTTTTTGTCGATGCTGTCAAAGTATAAATCAAGGAGAGTATCTGACTGATGTTAAGCGGAAAAATTCTCAGAGATGCTATCATCTCAGGCGCAAACAATATAATCAACAATAAGGAGAGCGTTGACGAACTTAACGTATTCCCCGTTCCCGACGGCGACACAGGCACTAATATGTCTATGACCATAAGAAATGCCGTTGCGGAGCTGAGTATGTTAAGTGACAGTGCAACAGTAGAAACCGTAGCGCAGACAGCGGCTTCTGCCATGCTCAGAGGTGCAAGAGGTAACTCCGGCGTTATCCTTTCACTTTTATTCAGAGGACTTTCTAAGGGGCTTGCAGGAAAGCATGAAGCAACTGTAGAGGACTACTGCAACGCACTCAAATTAGGCGCAGAGGCAGCCTATAAATCAGTAATGAAGCCCACCGAGGGTACTATCCTCACCGTTGCAAGAGTTGCCGCAGAAAAGGCAAATGACGCTCAGTGCAAGGACTTCCCCGAACTGTTCGATGTTCTTACAACAGCCGCAAAGGAAACACTTGACAAGACCCCCGAAATGCTCCCCGTTCTTAAAAAAGCAGGTGTTGTAGACGCAGGCGGCATGGGCTATTACACTATTCTCAAAGGAATGTCTTCTGTTATCTGCGACGGTGTTGCTATAGAAGCAAAGGAAGAAACAGGTACGGAAAAGGCAGTCGTAACAAATGCCGCAGGAACTTTTGAAACCGATATAGAGTTCACTTACTGTACCGAATTTATCGTAGTAAAAAGCGATGTAAGCAAGGACGCAACAAAGCTTCGTGCTTTTCTTGAATCGATAGGCGACTGCGTTGTTGTTGTTGATGATGACAGTATCATAAAGGTACACGTTCACACAGAGCACCCCGGTAAGGCACTTGAAGAGGGCATACTTTACGGCTCGCTTATAAATCTCAAGATCGAGAATATGAAAGAACAGCACAAGGGTGCGGCGGCAAAGGCTGAAATGCAGAAGAAGCAGAAGCTCGCCCCCGCAGAGCCTACCAAGGATTTCGGCTTTGTATCCGTTACATCGGGCGCAGGACTCGAAGAGCTGTTCAAGGATCTCGGCGTTGATGTTATAGTACGCGGCGGTCAGACAATGAACCCCTCAACAGAAGACATACTTGAAGCTATCAACGCTACCCCCGCAAGAAACATTTTTGTTCTGCCTAACAACAAGAACATCATTATGGCGGCTGAGCAGGCTGTAAAGCTTACCGACAGAAACGTTATAGTTTTACAGACGAGAACAATACCTCAGGGAATCACTGCTATGCTTGCGTTTGATGAAAGCAGCGATTTCAGAACAAACGGCGCAAATATGACAAAAGCACTGGATAACGTAGGCTCAGGCTCAATTACCTTTGCTGTGCGCGACAGCGACTTTGAGGGTAAACAGATAAAGAAGGGCGAAATCCTCGCCATGGAAAACGGCAAGCTTGCATTTGTCGAAAAGGATGTTACAAAGGCGCTCATTAAGATAACGAAGAAGCTTATCCGTTCAGGCTCATCATACATCACTGTAATTTACGGCAGTGACGTAACCGATGAAACCGCACAGGCGGCTTTTGAAGCACTCAGAGCCAAGATAAGCGATGATATCGAAATAGTACTTGTAAACGGCGGACAGCCTGTATATTACTACCTCGTATCAGTAGAATAATTTTATGAACGAAATAAAAAAAAGTCCCGACTCCCCTGTCTGCTATATCAAGGGTGTCGGAGAAAAACGAGCAAAGCTTTTCGGAAAGCTCGGCATTACTACAGCGTTACAGCTCGCCGAGCATTATCCGAGAGGATATATTGACTTCAATGAAACGACTGCAATATCTGATTTGCTAAACGACAGTGAAAACCACGTTGTAAAAGCATTCGTTACAAAGAAGTTTCCGCCGTATTATGGCAGGATAAATATATTCAAGGTCTTAGTCAGTGACGGCACAGGTGATATGCTGATAACATTCTTTAACAGTGACTATTCATTCACAAGACTTAAGCTTGACAACGAATATTGCTTTTATGGCAAAGCGGCGGGAGATTTTCTGAGAAAAGAAATGAACTCGCCTGTTTTTATAGACGCATCAGAGCCTAACAAGCTGATGCCTCGCTACAGCCTGACAACCGGCATAACACAGGGCATAATGTCAAACTGCATTAAAAACGTCCTAAGCGACTTTACCTACGAGGATCATCTGTCTGAGAGTATGAAAGAAAAATATGACCTCATTGCTTATGATACCGCTCTCAGGTGGATTCATTTCCCGGAAAATAAAGGGCAATATGACAAGGCAAAATACCGCCTTACGTTTGAAGAGCTGTTCCTTTTACAGCTCGGGCTAAAGTCGATGAAAAATCACAACAAGCGCCTTTCGGGCGCTCCGATGCAAAGCAAAAGCATTGAACCTTACTACTCTTCTCTGCCGTTTGTGCTGACAGGAGCACAGAAACGCGCTATTTTCGATTGTTGCAAAGATATGCAAAAGGCAGTACCGATGAACAGGCTGTTACAGGGCGATGTAGGCTCAGGTAAAACCGCAGTTGCGGCAGGAGCGGCATATTTTGCCTACTTGAACGGCTATCAGTCCACTCTTATGGCACCTACCGAAATACTTGCAAAACAGCACTATGATACACTTTACAAGTTCTTAGCGCCGCTTGGCGTCAACGTTGCTCTGCTCACAGGTTCACAGACGACCGCTCAGAAAAAACAGATAAGACAGCTTATAGCAGACGGTCAGATCGATGTTGCGGTGGGAACGCAGGCGCTCATACAGAAAAGCACAAAGTTCAACTCACTCGGACTTGTTATTACGGATGAACAGCACCGATTCGGTGTAGAACAGCGTGCGGCGCTTGGCTCAAAGGGCAATGAGCCACATATACTTGTAATGTCGGCAACCCCTATCCCCCGCACCCTCGGTATGATAATATACGGTGACCTTGATATATCGATACTTGACGAAATGCCGAAAGGCAGACTTCCCATAAGGACATATGCTGTCGATACAAGCTACCGTGAAAGATTGTATAAATTCATACTCAAATATGTCAATAACGGTTTTCAGGCATATATCGTCTGCCCACTTATAGAAGAAGGCGTTTCGGAAAAGGCGGCGGCAACCGACTATATAAACTCACTTCAAAGTACCTGCCTTGCAAACGTTCCGACAGGACTTCTTCACGGTAAGATGAAGCAGACCGAAAAGGACGCGGTAATGCAAGACTTCAAGGATAACAAGCTGAAAGTCCTTGTTGCGACAACGGTAATAGAGGTCGGTGTCGATGTTCCGAATGCAGTTGTTATGATAATCGAAAATGCCGAGCAATTCGGACTGTCACAGCTTCACCAGCTCAGAGGCAGAGTCGGCAGAGGCACGGAGCAATCACACTGCATTCTTGTCACCGACAATAAAAGCGAATACACAAAACAGCGTATGGATACAATGGTACGAACCACTGACGGTTTTGAAATTGCCAACGAAGACTTAAAGCTTCGCGGACCGGGCGACTTTTTCGGAAGCAAGCAACACGGACTTCCCCGGCTTAAGATAGCTGATATTTACGCCGACCTTGACATACTCAAAGTAACAGGCGAAGCGGCAGATGATATTCTGCGTAATGACATTCACCTTGAAAAGCCTGAAAACAACAGTTATATGAAAATGATAAACAAATTATTTGAAAATGCGCCCAACGCATAAAAGGAGATATATGGCGGAAGAACTCGAAAAATGGAGATATCCAAGATTTTTCTCGGATACGATAGACAAAGACGGCAAAACAATATATATGAACAGCGAAGACTCAAAGCATATCGCACAGGTGCTGAGAATGAGAAGCGGTGACAAGGCTATTATCTGTGACAAAAACGGTCATGATTATCTGTGCGAGCTGTCACCGATTGAGAATAAAAGCTCTGTAGAATTTGTGATTCTCGACAAAAAGAACAATGCGGCAGAGCCCGATGTAGAAATAACGCTCTTTCAGGCTATTCCGAAGAACGATAAGCTTGATTTCATTGTGCAGAAAGCAACTGAACTCGGCGCGGCGCGTGTTGTTCCGTTTCTGTCAAAGCGCTGTGTTTCCCGCCCTGATGCCAAAAGTGCAGAAAAAAAGGTACAGCGCCTACAGCGCATAGCGTATGAAGCTTCCAAGCAATGCGGCAGAGGAAAAATTCCCGAGGTTATGCCTTTTACCGATTTTAAGTCTGCCGTAAACAGTATAGACAGCAACACTCTGCCGATAATTTTCTATGAATGCGGCGGAAAAAAGCTGTCAGAGCTTGACCTGTCACATAAGAAAATAGCTGTATTCATCGGTAGCGAGGGCGGTTTTGAAAAAGAAGAAGTGGACTACGCACTTTCAAAAGGATTTACCGCGGTTCATCTCGGCGAACGTATTTTAAGGTGCGAAACAGCACCTGTTGCGGCACTTGCCGTATTGATGAATTTAACAGGAAACCTATAATAATTTTGTTAATTATGCTCATATTGATAAAAAGCACTTGAAAAATCAAAGCGAATATAGTATAATAGTTACAATAAAGTTGGTGTGAAAGCACCGGAAAGAGGTTGAAAATGAAAGCATTTACCGGTTTTGCCATTGGCACTCTTGCAGTACTCGGTGCTGTTGCAGCTGTCTTTATATATCTTAAGAAGAAGACAGAAAAGGAGATCGAATACGATCAGTTCGATGATATAATGGACAGCGATGAAGATTTCGATGATGAATTCTTCGATGATGACGATGAGGTTCTTGACCCTGCTGAGGTTATGAACAAGGCTGATGAAGAAGCAAAGGCTGACGATGCGGAAGAAGTTGCTGAAGAGCCTGCTGAAGAAAAAACGCCTGAAGCTGAAGCTCAGGAATAATCTTGGATAATATTTAACGGGACTGTTTATACAGCCCCGTTTTTGCTATATATAAATCACACCACAGATTATTCGTTACCTTCATACTCAGACTTCTCTATACAATATGTAAGCTCTCCCGATGTTACGCCCGTCCTTTCGTAAAACCGCGTGCCGCTGTTATCTGTAAGCGTCATTCCGAGCTTCTTCATCACTTTTTCCGATGCAAAGTTTCTTATATCACAATGAGCTATCACCTTTTTCGCCGAAAGCTTCTCAAACGCATACCCGATAAGCGCGTTGCCCGCCTCGGTGGTAAAACCTTTGTTCCTGTAGTCCTTGCTTACTACCCAACCTATTTCAAATGTGCTTACATCAATCGTTTCAAGACCGATACCGCCGATGATACTGCCGTTATGCAGCATTACATATTCTCTGACGGGCGGCTTTTCCTTAGACCACTCACGAACCGCGTTTCTGACAAATCCTACGGTTTGCTCAATAGTATCATTAGGCAGAAAGAGCATCATATCGATTTCTTTATTGCCGGCATACTTGTGAATTTCGTCTGCATCAGAAATGTCTATCGGTCTTATAACAAGTCTTTCGGTCACGATCGTGTTTTCTTCTATATAATCCAACAGCTTCACACCTTTACAAAACAAAATAGAAACCGAATGCGCGTTTCAGAAAAATCACTTAAGTGTATAAAGTCTGTAGTAAACGTTAACATACGGTACTGCAGTCGGTTTCCCATTATCGTCAATTTCAATGCTATAATAATAATTACAGTATTCCATTTCATTCACAGTCTGTGAAACAGTCAGATCGTAAAGCGTCGCACGTCTTACGAAAGAATATATATGCCGTCCCTGCTCGCTCTGGGATCTGCCGGTTATATTGCTGTCAGCACACACTATGTATCTGACAGATGAAACATCAAATCCGATACTTTCAAGCTCCTGTTCCATAGAGCTGTCTTTGTTCATATAATTCTCAAGCTGTGAAATTTCAGACAGCGTTATCTCGTTTGCCGGATTGTACAGAAAAGAGCTCACCCGTTGAAGAGAAAATGTCCTGCCAAGTGTTGTGCTGAGTATTCTTCCGCTTTCGTAGTTGCTGACATTATGTGCATAAAGAAAGTCTTCAAGCTCCGCCAGATCATCACTCAGCTTCCTGAACTCATCGGAATTGGCTTCTGAACCTGAAGCAGAAATATATTCGATAACTGTGGCATTGATTATAACGCTAAGCGACATACTTCTGAACATTTTTTTATCATCTATGCTCTGCGGATACCAATTATAGATTTCATCGCACAAGGCATCAAAAGAAGTAAGTGCGCCCCCTGAATATCCGTCAATAATTCTTTCAAGCAGTTTGCTGTAAGATACACCCTTGACCTTAGATGCATATACAGTTGTTACTTTGGCGGTCAGTTCTTTAGCTTCACTGCTTAGAGCGTCTAATTCCTGACTGTCGGTCGTATTACTCATTTGTTCATATACCGTAAATAACCTTGATATGCTGTCACTGACAGGTCGTATAAGCGTATGCATCGCCAAAAGATCGTTCATATATCGCTCGACACTGTACACAGCTTCTGAATTATCCGTACCTGATGCTATTCTGTCTGAATTAAGCAGTTCGCTTGTTTTTTTCACTGATCTGTAAATGTAACTGTACTTATCGCTTAGTTTTTCGTAAAGCTCACCGAATTTAGCATTTCCTGCTGTTGCTTCAGATAATCCGTCTAATGATAGCTCATCGGCTATACTGATAGAACCGAAAAATTCATTTATAGCTTTCAGCATATCCTGTAACTCATCATTGTCTGCATTATCGGCAGTATCACCGTTTTGCTCTGTAGCACTGTAATACAGCGGAAATGCCGCGATATTTGTCTGTACACCCCATCTGCTCATTACTGCGCCCGAACGTATGCCTACCGTGCCGTAAAGCTCTGCATTTTCCACTGAAGAGGTTTTCGGTATGTCAAAGCAAACAGTAGCAAGGTCGTCCTGTGCGGTTATAGAAGTTATAACAGCTTTGGAATAGTCGCCGCTGAAGATAAAGCTGTTTTTGCTTATTACATTGAAAGTACCGTCTACCACACTAAATTCAGCTGTTACCTTAAAGTCGGATGCATCTGCTTCGACTTTTGTAATTACAGCGCTCAAATCGGGTGATTTTGGTGTTACATTAAAGTAAAGCGGATAGTTAATACTAAGCGCTTTATCTTCTATGCTGAATGTACTGTCGGATATCAGAGAAATAGCTTTTGACGGCGCATCGGTATCGAATGAAAGATACAATATGCCTTCATTTGCAGATACTCTGTCAAACCGTGTAATTTCAATATTATTGTTATCACAATTGAACATTCCGACGGTAACGCTGTCGCTGAATGTACAGTCAGTCAATGATACAGGTATCCTTGCATAATTGGTCGAAGCTTCAAAACTGTTTGATTGAAATACAGCAGACGGAGATATAATATCAACAGTTGCGGAAACATCAACTGCCGCATCCGTAACAGCTCTGTGTTTTACCGTAATACAACCGTCATCGCCTGTTTTATAACCACTTTCGGCATTTATTACCAAAGATAATGTATTATCTCCTACTTTTTCAATATTGCCGATGCTACAGTTTTCAAAGCCGCCAGATAATACAATATCATCTGCCGAAACCTCGGCGGCAAAGCTGCTTTTATCAAGTGTAAGCTTAAACTTGTTGCTAGTGCTTTCCGAGCGTATCTGTGTTGTATCACTGACAAGTGAATACGCCGGATACTTTACAGGTATCATCGAAACAAGATACCTTCCCGAAGCATTAGTCTTCTTATCAAACAGCACGAAGAAACAATCGGGCTTGTTTTCACTGAATTTACTGTCGCTGAATGCCACTGTTGCCGAGTGATCCGAGTTAACTGTCAATCCCGTAACCTTGGCGTACATTGCCGAATACTCGTCACTGTTCAGCTTTACCGCCTGCGATGCATCAATATCGGGAAGCTTGTCGCTGTCGATATATGAATAGAATACTTTTACACTGTCTGCACTTATGTCGTTGTTAAGCGTAATATTATCCGTGGTTAAATTAACCGAGAACTCACCCTTTGTGTTATAAGCAAGCTCGCTGTCAGACTTCATCTCAGCAAAATTACGTTTATCGTTATCTTTGTCCGTGTTGGTGGCAGTGCACGCACCAAGTGATGTCATGATAAGCGACAAAGTCAACGTTGCCGACAATACCTTCATAAATATTTGTTTCAAGCTATCACGTCCTTTTAATATCGGCATCAGTTAAGAAACATATTTGTTACCGTGTATTTTGTCCCGCGTGCTTTCGGTATCGGGTAGTAGTTTGAATCGCTGTACATATCAAGTATAGCGCTCTTGTCCGAAAGTTCGGGAGAGATTTTTCTTTGACCGTAGTCAGCAAGATTATTGTCGTTGAATGAAAAATAGTAATAATCTATCATATTGTTATCGCCGTCGTCCCATGTAAGGTCGGCATGATACCATTCACCGTCAAGCTGCACCATATTCCACATATGCGGCTCATCGTCACTCAGACCGACTACCAGTATGTTATCTACCGCTATGCATTGGCAAAGGTACTGATACGCTCTTGAATATGACTCGCAAACACCGCTGCCGGTATTAAGCACTCCGAACGCTTCATACGTTCCGTTGCCTTTGAGAGAATAGTCATATTCTGCGCTTTTAAGTATCTCGTCATGTATGTCAAGCAGATAATCAACAAGCGATTCGGCACCGTCTGCTTTAGCGAGTATCTGCTCCGCTCTGTTTTCCGTTTGCTGTACATAGTACTCACACTCGGATTTGTTGAAGTCATAATCCAGTTTAATTGAGCGTACATCAGCCTTACTGCCGCTCCAGCTTCTGAACGAAAGCGGCGCTTGGAAAAGCAACGGATTATCGTAATTTACACACATCAATATTCTGTAAAGCCGCTGATATGACACGCCTGTAAACGGCACATCAAACCGTGCTTCAAAATTACTCACAGCTTTGTAAAGGCAGGAATAAATATATCTGTCATACTTGTCAAGCGAATTATACCCATATCCGTAAAATGCATCTTCCGTTGTACCGAGTATCACATAAGATCCAACGTACACGCGGCTCATCTTGCCGTCCTTTTCCGCTCTGACGCAGATATTCGTTACACCGGTTTCCAGTCTGATACCAATCTCGGGATCATAAAGATAAGCGGTTTTATTCTTTTCGGGCAGCGTTCCGTCTGTGGTGTACCATATTGTATCATTGCAATCAAATTTCAGCGTCTGGGGCTTGTGATAATATCCCGATTTGAAATTCGGATTAAATTCATACTCAAAGCCGTTATCAAATTCCTTATCATCAAAAGAATATTTAAACGGAAGCTCTGTGGGACTTCTGAGCCGTTCTCTGAAATAATCATAATCGGTTTCTTCAATATCTTTCGCCAGATAATAAGAAACTGCATTTTTCACACTGCGCTTTGAATTATCGGGAAAAATAAACGAGAAAACAACGGCGATCACGCCAAGAATAAAAAATACCGCAGCTCCTCTGCTCATACATTCACCCCTTATATTTAATCGTTTATCGTCTGGTTTTAAGCTTCATTCTGATATCATCACCGCTGAAAACAAGCGTTTTCATAGAATAAAGCCTTGAAACTATTCGGTCGGCATAACGTTTTTTCAGCTCTGTTCCCGTAAGATTTGTATTGACTATCGTAGGTCTGCCGTAATTCAGCCTTGTGTTTATCAGCTCATAAAGGCACGAAACGTAAAACTGCGACTCAAACTCCGCGCCAAGGTCGTCAAGCAGCAACAGGTCGCACTCCTTAAGCGTGTTCATTACCTCGGCATCGTCCTCGGTCTTATTAAAGTGAGCGTTTTCTATCCGTCTTAGCAGATCCGGCACTGAGCCGTACACCACGGAATAGTTCTTTTCTATGACCTTCTTTGCGACCGACAAGGAAAGGTGCGTCTTTCCAAGCCCCGTTCCGCCTGTCATAAAAATGCTCTCACCCGGCACAAGAAAATCCTCCGCATACGAAACGCAGAAGTCATAATTCTGCTTCATTATATCTCTTGGTGACTTATTCTTAAGCTCTGCCTTGGGCTGGTCACTGTAAAGACTGAGGTCGAAGCTCTCAAAGCAGGTAAGTCCCATAGGCAGGCTCTTACTCAGCTCCCTTGACGCTATCATTTTCAGCACATCGTTATAGCATGAACATCTGCCGTGTTCGCCGATACCGGTATCACAGCACTTTTTGCAGGTGAATATCGGGTCAAGATAGTCCTCGGGGTATCCGTTGCTTTTGAGCAGTGTTCTCATTCTGTCCTGAAGCGCAATATTTTCATTCTTAAGCCTTTCAATTTTTTCACGGGCATCGGAATTTCTTGAAAGTATGATTTTTGCCAGCACATCGATAGTACCGCTAAGCTTTCTGTCGATATCCCCTATTTCGGGAATTTCGCGGCGCAGCTCTCTTGTTCGTTTCTCTATCGTGACGCTGTTGTCAAAGCGGCGCTTGTCGATAATCTCCTGTGCTTTTGTATAATAATTTGACGGATAAGCCATATTTACTCCTTATGTATAATCTTCAAGCAGCATATCATCGATTTTTTCTGCGTCAAACGATGAATTATTCTCGGTAGAGATCGGTCTGCTGTTCTTTTCGTCATTTACCTGCTGCTCAGTTGTTATTCCCTTTGTGTGCCAGTTTTCAAGTATCTTGCTGATATACGGGAAAGCGAACTGACCCTTTGCGTTGACGTTGATCTCGTAAGCCAGCTTTACCATTTCGGAATTGAAATTCCACACGTTATACCATAAATTCACAAAATCCTTTTCCTTCTGCGTCAATGCCCTGTTTATTCCGAACATAGACTTGACGGAGCTTTCGGCGATGTTTTTAGATTGCAGCATTGATATCTGTCTTTCTGCGGCGGCAAGGTCGTTTATGCCGTTTTCCATCCAGTTCATTGCTGTTTCCTTAAGATATGCGGGCGATGATTTGTTTATCGAGAAGCAGTAATCCACCATCATAAGTGCGACCTCGGTCGGAAGCCCGATATGCTCGGTGATCGTTATAAGTGCGTTCTGCTCGGTGTGCTTAAGCGGTCTGCCGTAAAGCGTTTCGCAGGTCTTGAAAAGAAAATCGACCTTATCGTCTTTCCTTACCGTGTCCGCGATCTCTGCAGGTGAAAATTCGGGTGAACGTAAAGCTGCCGCCTTTACTGCGGCGAATTCAGCCTGTTGCGCTGTTACGCCCTGCGGAACTGTTACGCTCGCCGATACAGCAGACATAACAGGCTCTTTCCCCTGCGGCTTTGAAGCGGGCGCTCCCTGCTTCGGTTCGTAAATGCCGTGATTTTGCGATAACAGTCCGACCTGCTCCCAGAATGAAAGCGCGTCCTTTACGTCCTCTGCCGCCATTGAAAGCGCCTCGGATATCTCTGTGTCACTGAGCTGTTCTCCGCTGTGACGCAGGAAATACAGCAAAACCTTGATACTGCTCCCGCTTGCTATCTTTATGTATTTGTCAACGACATCTGAGGGCACTGCAAAAATACTGCCCCAACTGCCGAGGTTTATAATATAACTCATAATTGCTCCGTTTTTACCTGTTTTTTGATTTAAATATACCTTATAATTATACCACAGTTGACACGAAATTGCACTACTTTTATAAAAAAACTCTATAATTTGCTGTCGTTTGTTAAGACAAAAAATGAGCACCGATATAAAACCGATGCTCATTTCAGACTGTAGAAAAAGTCTATTTTTATAAAAATAGAGCAAATTCTCTAACCCTAACCCCAAACCCCTTCCCCGTGGGAAGGGGCTATATTACTGGGGCTACC